>ERZ1026780.4-NODE-4-length-239322-cov-8.215295_pt1 | contig 239322 bp, 201 predicted proteins | sample MGYA00380126_ERZ1026780 | MGnify/ENA primary metagenome ERZ1026780 (study PRJEB33269, sample SAMEA4719762) | human gut metagenome | biome: human-associated habitat; feature: organic feature; material: feces | place: Cameroon | collected 2013-10 ... | reverse complement strand
ATTATCAAAAATACTTAAATCCCAAACTTTGTGGTGTTAAATCCCAAAAACGGGTTTCGCGCTTAGGCTGGAAATATATCGACGACGCCTCGAATGTGGTAAAAGTCGGAGACACCTTAAAAGTCGTTGTTATAGGCCTAGAAGAAGGCAAGATCAAACTTTCGCATCGTGAATTCGAAGAAAAGCCAGAAGGCTATGTCGAAGAGGCTCCTCGTGCGCCAAAAGGCTCTTCTTTCCATGGCTCTTCGAACCGCCATGGTGGACCTCGCCGCGATGGCGGACGTGGCTCTCGCTACTAATAAAACATTTCGATTTTTTTGGCCCGGGGTTTCCTGGGCTTTTTTCATTTCTAGAAACCACCTTTTTAAGAAGATTTGCTATACTAATGGGGCTATGTATGATGTGATTGTTATTGGGGCAGGCGTTGTTGGTTCTTTCATCGCCCGAAACTTGGCCCGTTATCGTTTAAAGACCCTTGTTTTAGAAAAAGATTTGGACGCTGCTGACGAAGCGACGATGGCCAATAGCGCTATCGTCCATAGCGGTTACGATCCCGTTCCTGGAACCTTAAAAGCCAAAATGAACGTTTTAGGCAACCGAATGATGCCTAAAATTTGTGGGGAACTCGACGTCCCTTTCGAAAAGTGCGGCACCTTGACTCTTTCTTTTTCTTTGGAAGAAAATGAAAAACTAAAAATGCTTCAAAAACGAGCCCAAGAAAATGGCGTCAAGAGCGTTATTTGGAATGAGAAAGAACTCCATGAAAAGGAGCCTAATGTCTCTAAAGAGGCGATTGCAGCTTTATTTTGCGAAGATGGAGGAATCGTTAATCCTTTTTTGCTAAGCCTCCACGCGCTTGAAAACGCGCTTGATAATGGCGTCTCTCTCCATCTGGGGGAGAAAGTAATCGGCTTGAATAAGGAAGGGGTCGGTTATGCTATCCAAACCGATAAAGCACTCTACCAAGCCAAGCTTGTCATCAACGCCGCTGGAACTCATAGCGATGAAATTGCCAAAATGGCGGGACCTATCTCTTGGAAAATCGAGCCCAGAAAAGGTGAATATTTTGTCCTCAATCATTACGCAAAAGGGCTTGTGAATTCAGTGTTATTCACTTTGCCGACAGAAAAAGGGAAAGGCGTTTTGATTACCAAAACCTCAAGTGGAAACTATCTTGTCGGCCCCAGCAGCGAACCCGATAATGATCCGGACGATTTAAGCACGGATTCTTTCACTCTTTCGAAAGTGAAGGAAATGGCTCTTCGAATGGTTCCTTCGATCCCCTTTTACGAATCGATTCGCGTTTATAGTGGCATGCGGGCCACGCCAAGTACCCACGATTTCATCTTAGGACCGCAAAATGGGGATCCTTCCTTTATCAATGCGGCGGGTATCGAATCCCCTGGTTTGGCCAGTTCTCCGGCAATCGGAAAATACGTCGTGGACTCTTTTGTTGTTTCTTATTTGAAACCACAAGAAAACCCTTCCTATAACCCTGTTGTAAAGCCCTATGTTTGCCCGAAAAAGCTTGCAAAAAAGGAAAGAAACGAGCTTATCGAGAAAAACCCCGATTATGGGAAAATTCTTTGTGACTGCGAAGAAGTCTCCTTAGGGGAAATGAAAGACGTTCTTTCGCGCTCCTTGCCGTGCTTAACCGTCAAAGGCATGAAAAAAAGAACCAGAGCCGGTTTCGGCAAATGCCAAGGTGGCTTTTGCCAAGCGAAAGTCCTTGCTCTTTTGGCCGAATGTCAAGGCGTCCCTCTTGACAAAGTAAACTATGGGAAACCTCATTCGCCCATCCTTTTAGGAAAAGCGAAGAAAGGAGCTTCCAAATGAAAAGCGTTGATTTGGTTGTAGTTGGTGGTGGTTGTGCTGGTTTAGCTGGCGCCGTAAGTGCTTTTGACGAAGGAATCAAAGATATTTTGATCCTTGAACGAAATAACGAGCTTGGTGGCATTTTGAACCAATGCATCCATAATGGTTTCGGTTTAGGGGAGTTCAAAGAGGAGCTAACTGGCCCCGAATTCGCCTTTCGCTTTGTCAAAGAAGTCGAAGAAAGGGGCATTCCTTATCTTTGTAACACCTATGTTTCGGAAATCACAAAGGATAAAGTAGTCCGCTACTCGAATTCCCGAGGGTATTTTGAAGTGAAGGCGAAAGCGATTCTTTTTGCCGCCGGTTGTCTTGAAAGAAGCGCTGGCGCCATCGCTTTGCCAGGTGACCGCCCAAGCGGTGTTATTTCCGCTGGGGTGGCACAGTTGCTCTTAAATCGCTATGGCTATTTGCCAGGCAAAAGAGTTTTTATCCTCGGAAGTGGCGATATCGGCCTTATTATGGCACGTCGCTTAACATTAGAAGGGGCGGAAGTGCTTGGTGTTGCCGAGCTTTGTGCATGGAGCAATGGCCTTAATCGAAACATCGTGCAATGCCTTGAGGATTTCGATATTCCTCTTTTTCTATCGACCACCGTTACCAAAGTCATCGGACGTGACCGATTAGAAGCCATCGAACTTTCGAAAGTAGATTCCTGTTCAAAACCTATTCCTGGAACGGAAAAAAGAATTGAATGCGACACTTTAATCCTTAGCGTTGGCCTCATTCCAAATAATAACCTCCTCGATAAAGCGGGCGCTTTAAAAGGATGTTCTAGAGGCGCTTCCGTCAATAACCTCTACGAAACCACGATTCCAGGCATTTTTAGCGCCGGAAACGTCCTCCACGTTCATGATTTGGCCGATAATGTGGTTGCCGAAGCTCGAATCGCCGGGAAGGAGGCGGCCAAATTCATAAATGGTTTATTGGCGAAGGAAGAAAAACGCGTCCCTATCCTCGCTTCAGGACTTATCGGATATGTCGTTCCTTCTTATCTTTCTTATCCCTTGATGGAAGATAAAATCTCTTTGAAGTTCCGCGTACGAAAGCCTTTAAAGAACGTCTATGTCGTTTTAAAAAACGGCGAAAAAGAAGCGAAAAGAATCTTTAAACCATTCTTAATACCAAGTGAGATGGAAATCTTAACGCTTCCAAAGGCGACTTTTATGGAAAGTGCCTCGTCTTGGTCGCTTTCAATTGAGGAAAAGGGGGTTTAAAACAGTGTTAGAAGAAGAAAAAAATCTAATTTGCATCTGTTGCCCGAGGGGTTGCCATCTTCATGTGGACAAAGACCTCAAGGTGACAGGAAACTTTTGTCCACGTGGCGAAAAATACGCCAGGCAAGAGGTTCTTTCTCCAGAGAGAGTCATTACATCAACTGTCTTGGTAAAAGGAGGAGATGAGCCTCTTTGCTCCGTTAAAAGCGAACGTCCCATCCCCAAAGGCAAGCTTTTTGACGCTATGAAAGATATCGATTCCTTAACGATTGAAGCGCCAATTCGTATGGGAGAAGTCCTATTGAAAAATTTGGCGAATACCGGAATCGATCTTCTCTCGACAATGCAAATCAAGGCAAAACAAAAATGAAAATATTAGTGGCAAGCGATATTCACGGTAGAACTATAAAGAGCAAAGAACTCATTCTCCGATTCAAGGAAGAAAACCCCGACAAAATTTGGCTGTTAGGGGATCTTCTTTACAATGGCCCTCGTAATGGAGTGCCGTCGGACTATGAACCAATGGAAGTCGCAAAACTTCTTTTGCCCTTTATGGAAAAAACCCTTTGGATATCTGGCAATTGCGACTCTCGAGTGGATTCCATGGTTTTAGGGAAAGAATCGCTTCTAAATGTGAAAGAACGGGTTTTTGATAGGGATTTTTGGCTATTTCATGGCGATGAACCAAGCTATAAAGGGCTTTCTTTCACCAAAAATGACATCCTTCTCTATGGGCATACCCATCTTTACGAAATGAGATATGAAGAACATGGGTATTTCATTTTGAATCCAGGTTCCGTCGGCTTCCCGAAAGGCGGCCGCGAAAGCACCTATCTGATCCTAGAAGATGGGGGTGCCATTCTTAAAAGAGTTACCGATGGAAGCGCTATCAAGAAAATGCTTCTCCCTTAAAGGGAGATTTTTTAGCCAATCCGTATAAAAATATGAACAAGCGAATTATAATGGAGATAGTTTAGGAGTAGCTATGGCTGAGAGAATTAGGGTTTTTGCCCTTGGCGGTTTAGATGAAATCGGCAAGAGCTGTTATGTCGTTGAAATCGATAAGGATATTTTTGTGGTTGGTTGTGGGGTAAGACGCCCCGATAAAACCCAACCGGGCGTCGATTATGTCATTCCCGATTTCACTTATTTAAAAGAAAACAAAAGCCGCGTTAAAGCGTATCTTTTGTCCCATGGGCATGATGACGAGATGGGTGCTTTGGCCTATCTTTATCGCGATGTTCCCGCTCCTATATATGGAAGTGCCGTGACGATCGCTATGTTCCAAAATTTCTGTCGCCATGTGGACGTCGATTGCGCTTCTTTCGACTTTCATGTCGTTGCTCCCAGCTCCGCTTTTAAGGTCAGCGGAAGACGCATCACATACTTCCAAACTTCTCATAACACGGCCTTATCAAGCGGCATTGCCATCGAGAGTCAATACGGAAACCTTATTTTCACAAGCGACTTTGTCGTGGAAAATAACGCCGACAAAAACTATCTCCATGATATGAACGCTTTGTCAAAGCTTGGCGAGGAAAAGACTTTATGCCTCTTTGCGGAAAGCTTTTATGCTTCTAAAAGCGGTTATACCGCGCCCCGCTACAAACTCTCTCCTCTTGTAGCGAATAAGATCAAGGATGCTCCGGGCAGAACCTTCGTCGCCCTTTTAACACCGAATTCCTATAACATCGATGAAGTCATCTCTTTAGCCATCGCCAATAAGAAAAAGATCGTGCCTTACGACAAAGATACGGCCGAGACTCTTTCAGATATGCAAAAAAGCGGCCAACTCCTTATTCCAAACGCCAATTTTGCGCCGAACGAGGATATTAACCGGATTCGTGAACAAGATATGCTCGTTCTTGTGCTTGGCTATGCCGATAAAATCTACCGTAAAATCGCTCTTTTGGCGGCTGGACAAAACGATAATGGGCACGATGTCCGTTTGAAAGAAAGCGATCTCTTCATTTTAGCCGCACCAAGCGACGATTCCACCGAACTCGAAGCCACGGATGCCTTGGACGAACTTTTTAGAAGCGGATGCCATGTTACCAACGTCTCTCGTAAAGAATTCCTTTTAATGCACGCAAGCGAAGAAGATCTCAAAATGATGATTAGCGTGCTTCACCCGAATTACTACATTCCCGTAAAAGGCTTCTATAAAGATCTTCTTGCCAATGCCCAAGTGGCGATGAACATGCATGGCAAACTCAACCATACGAACATCTTCTTGCTTGATAATGGTATGAGCGTGCTTTTTGACGAGACGGGCGGCCATATCCTTAACGAAGCCATTCCTCATGGAGACATCTTAATCGACGGATCGGGCGTTGGCGATGTTGGTGACCAAGTCCTCCAAGATCGTCAAAAACTGAGTGAGGGTGTTGTTATTTTGGCTTGCACAATCGATAAAAAGACACATGCGATTGTGGCAGGGCCGGACATTCAAATGCGGGGGCTCTTTATCCTTAAAGATGGAGAAGCGGTTCTTCGAGAAATAACCAAAGTCTTTACTTCGACGCTTATGGATGCCATCAGTAAAAGCGTTTCTTGGAATCTCAATTCGGTCCGCCAACTCGTTTACGAAAAATGCGTTTATGCCATTCGTCGCCAAACGGGCAAAGAGCCAATGGTTTTGCCAATCATCATTGAAATCTAGTTTTATTTGCAGGGGGTTTTATCGATGGAAAATGATCTTTTTCCTATCAAAAGGATTAAACAAGCCTTAGGGGGCATGGCTTTTTTAATTTCCGCCCTCTTTTTGCTTTCGCCATACGGCTCGTTAAACCCGATGGGTTTTGGCGTCATTTGGCTATTCGGCTATGCCGGTTACTATTATTTATTGCCTTTGTTCCTTCTTGGGGGTGGCTTTTTGTTTGTAAAGGGGAAAGGCATCCATCTTCTTTGGAAGCAAATCCTCGCGCTCGCTCTTCTTTTCTTTGGCTTCGGTTTCCTTTTCGGAACCCTTTCCTATTCCTATTTCCAAGAAGACCTTTCAAGCCTTTTTGAAACCTTTCAAAAAGGCTTATCCCACGCGGAAATCGCTTACAGCCTCTCTTACGCCGGCGGAGTTCCATTTACGTCCTTAGTCGGCGTCATGGGAAAGGGCTCTTTGGCTTTACCTTTAGCCCTCACCATTGTCTTTTTGCTTAGCGGTCTCATCCTTTTCTTATATGAGCCTTGGCTTGGTCCTTTATGCCACAAAATCGCACTAAAAGCGGAGCGCAAAAAGAGAATGAAAGAATCCGAGAAGGCAATCGAGAAAAATGGCGAAAAAGAGGATAAAAGCGAAATTTCTTTCGAAGATATTCCTTCTTCTTTTACTCCCAAAGAAGAATGCAAAGAACCGCAAAAACCTTTGCCTTCTCGAAGCGTTTCCAATCTCGAAAGCCGTCTTTCTTCGCCAATTATCCCAGAAGAAGTTCCAACCCCTTTTAGTCCTTCCTTTATGCCAGAAGAAAAGAAGACGAGTGGTTTAACGGCCGCTATCTTTAATCCTTCTATCCCAGGCGAGACGAAAGTCGAATCACCCCAAGAGGCAAGATCTAAAACACAAAACCCAACAAACGAGGCGCCGATGAACAATTTTTTAAACGAGGACAATTCGCTTCACTCTTCTTTTGATTCCTTTACCCCTTTTGGCGAACCCCTAAGCCAAGTAAAAGAAGAGCCTCTTCCGCCCAAAGAAGAGAAAGAATCCATCGCAACGACTTTAGAAACACCTGTTTCTCCTTTTGAAAATCTCTTATCGGAAGATACTCAAGCACCTCTTCATAAAGAGGAAAAGTCTTTCGAAAATAAAGCGAAGGATGTTCTCGAATCGCCCGCTTTCGAAGAAAAGGTTCCTCAAAAAGAGGCTCGCGAGGCTAGTTTTGAAACGCCATCGCTAGCAAACCCCTCTTCCACCGCGGAAGAAAAATCCCTGCCCGAAAAACCTACTCAAGAGGAAAAACCTCAAGAAACCGTAATGACTCCATTGGTGCAAGCAGGAGGAGAGGCAGGGCACTGGACTGCGCCTCCAGCGAAACCCACCAAAGAAGCCCTTCTCGATAACCTTGGAATGCCTCATAAAAAGCCCCTAAAGCCCTATAAACTTCCGTCTGTCGACCTTTTAAAGGATTACGAGCCAACTCCCGAAGCCGAACAAGAAAAGCTCAATTGCGAACGTCGCAAAGAACTCATTAACGAAGTTTTTAATAGTTTCCACGTCGGTGCTTACGTCGAAGATTATACGATCGGCCCAAGTGTCACCCGTTATAACATTCGCACGGAAGATGGCGTTTCCGTTGGTTCTTTAGCCAAATACGTCAACGATATCTCCGTCCGCTTAAAAGGTGTTGGCGTTCGTTTTGAGACGATCGTACGTGGAAGGAATACGAGCGGCCTTGAAATTCCAAATGACCAAACGACGACCGTGAGCTTAAAGCAAATGATTAAAGCGCTTCCGCAAAAGCCTGGTACTGGGCTTTATGTCCCTTTTGGCGTCAATATCGATAATGCCCCGATTTTTGCGAATCTCGCGGATTTTCCTCACCTTTTAACAGCCGGGGGTACAGGAAGTGGTAAATCCGTGTTTTTAACCGGATTAATCATGTCTTTGATTATGCGTAATAGGCCAGAGGACGTGAAACTCGTCTTAATCGATCCAAAACGCGTCGAAATGGCGAAATATCAAGACTTGCCTCACCTTCTTTGCCCCATCGTCAAAGAACCGGCCGAAGCGAAAGTGTGTTTGGATAAGCTTATTCAAGAGATGGAAACCCGCTACAAGGCTTTTGAAACCGCCGGCGTTAAAGACATCGGCGAATGGAATAGCGAATTCGTGGAAGATAGCGACTACGCTAAATTACCTTATATCGTTGTCTTTATCGATGAATACGCCGATTTGAGCGATTGTTGTAAAAACGTCGGTGATTCGGTTGTACGTCTGGCGCAAAAAGCGCGTGCCGCTGGCATCCACCTCGTTATTGCTACCCAAAGACCAAGCGTTTCCGTAATTACCGGAACCATCAAGGCCAACATCCTCGTCCGCGTTGCTTTAAGCATGTCGAGCGCTATCGATAGCCAAACGATTCTTGGATCGGGTGGCGCCGAAGAACTCATTGGGCATGGGGATATGTTAGTCGATTGCGGGCAAGTCTCGCGAATGGGATTTACGCGTTGTCAAGGCTGCTTTTGCAATAGCCATGAAATCAATGCCGTTTGTGACTTTATCCGTAGCCAAATGGAGCCCGAGTATAGTGCTACTTTCTTGGACTTAGTTGATCATGAGGCCGCGATGCAAACCGCTCAAGACCAAATAATTCCTTTAACGAAAAGCGAAGCCGCAGCGCGTTCGCTAGACAGTTTCTATGACGAAGTAAAAGCGAGTGTTATGACGATGGAATACACCTCGATTTCAAGAATTCAACGGCAATTCGGCGTTGGATTCCCTCGAGCGGGGAAACTTATTAGCCGTTTGCAAAAAGAAGGCATTGTCGCCAATGCGCCCGATGTTGCGGGTTCGAGCAAGGGCTTCCGCGTTCTTGTCCACAGCGATCCTAACCCTCAAAGCTCCGTGACTTTAGCAAAGGATAATTGAGATGAAGGTAGGTTGTGATGTCGTCTACTTAAAAAGAATAGAAGGGAAAGAGGAAACGCTTTCGAAAGGAATTCTCTCGGATAACGAGCTCCCTTTATACCTTAAAAGCGGCCGTAAGGAAGAATTTTTGGGTGGCCGTTTCGCAGCCAAAGAAGCTTTCCTAAAAGCCAAAGGAACGGGGTTGACGGGTATTTCTTTAAAAAGCGTCGAAATTTTACCTTTGGACAGTGGCGAGCCGATTCTTCGTTTCGAAGGGAAAACATATCCTATTTCGATCAGTCATGATGGCGAATACGCTTTCGCGGTTTGCGTTTTGGAAGAATTATGAAAGATACATTTATTGAAGCAAAACTCGTCTCTTTTAAATTAATAAGGATAGCGTTTTTGACTTCCCTTCCCTTTGAAAGGTTTTATGCCACGCTTCTTATAGACCACAACGAAGAAAGAAGCCTCTGTATAAGCCGTTTTAGCAGCGCCCAAGGGAATGCCATCGCTGAGATAGCGCTTGAAAATCCTTTAGAATTTGGCCACAGCTACTTTATTAAAACAAATTACGGCCTTTCACCATTAAATATCAATGAGGCGACGGATTTTAAAGGCTTTGACGAAAAGTTTGATGCCACGAAGGAAGAATTAGGGGCTTTTTATAAAAGAGAAGAAACTCTCTTCTCGCTTTATGCGCCTCTTGCTTCTTCCGTTACTTTAAAAATTAAAAAGCCCCACGAAGAAAAGGCGATTTTGCGTCCCCTCCAAAGGAAAGAAAATGGTGTCTATTCGCTCGCTTTAAAAGGCGATTGGAAAAACGCTGAATATGTTTATCTAATCGTCAATTCTGAAGTGCTTCAGGAGACGATCGATTCTTATGCCAAAGCGAGTACCGCCAATGGTCTTGCCAGTGTCGTCCTTGACGAAAGCGATTTCTCCTCGCCTCAATACAAAGAATCCTTAAAACCCCTTAAAAACAATACCGAAGCCATCATTTACGAGGGTTCGGTCAGGGATTTAACGATTTCTCCGAATACCAATATCGTCCATAAAGGAAAATACTTAGGTTTAGCCGAAGAAGATCGCCGTACCAAAATGGACCATAAAGCAGGCTTAAGCTATTTCCAAGAACTTGGTTTTACGCATCTTCAATTGATGCCCCTTTATGACTTTAAAACGGTCGACGAACTTCATCCCGACAAAAACTACAATTGGGGTTATGATCCAGCCCAATACTTTGTTCCGGAAGGGAGCTACGCCAGTGATCCAAACGACCCTTTGTCGCGCATCAAAGACCTAAAAACCATGATGGACTCTCTGCATAAGCACGGCATCCGCGTGGTCATGGATGTTGTTTTCAATCACGTTTACGAGTGGCAAATGTCCTCTTTTGAGAAAACAGTCCCCAATTTTTATTTCCGCAAGAAAGAAAACGGCCAGCTTTCGAACGCTTCGGGCTGTGGGAACGTCTTTTTTAGTGAACGGCCGATGGTTCAAAAGCTCATCTTTGAAGCGGCCAAATGGTGGATAGATTTCTATGGGGTCGATGGCTTCCGATTTGATTTAATGGGCTTAATCGATGTAGAAACCATCCGAAAAATCGAGAACTACGCAAAAGAGAAAGACCCCTCTTTCATGATTTATGGCGAAGGGTGGAACATGGGTGGCGATAGTAAGGTGGCCCTCGCTTCCATGAATAATGCCAAAATGCTTCCTGAAGTCGGTTTCTTTAATGATGGTTTTCGCGAAGTATCTAAGCGCTTTTTCGGCGGCGATTTAAGCGATAGAGAAGCCTTCCATTATTATTTTCTTGGAAGTTCCGATGAGAAGAGCAATTGCTATCCAAAATTTCTTTCCCCCCGCCAAAGCGTGAATTACGTCGAATGCCACGACAATAGAACCTATTACGATTATTTGCACTATTCTAAAAATATCGCGGACGAAAAAGAGCTTTTGTCTCGTTCTCGGCTTGCTTTAGGAAGCATTCTTTTCTCCTTTGGAATTCCATTTATCCATGCCGGAGAGGAAATTGCCCAAACAAAATACGGCAAAGACAACACCTATAACGCCGGGGACGACTTCAATGAATTCGACTATTCCTTGCTCGATAAGCGTTATTCGATGGCTCTTTATTTTAAAGATTGCATTTTGTTAAGGAAAAAATTATCATTTCTTTCCAACGCTTCGCTAGAAGAAATTCGGACTTTCACGAAAATTGAAAATGTCTCGAATGGTCTCCGGATTAAATTCTCTGGGGACCTTGGAGAATACGAAGAAGTGAACCTCTTCTTCAATCCATCCAACGATTCGTTCACCTACATGCTCGATCGCGACCAAGACTTGCTCCTTATGGATGGCGACGCCTTGCCTGTCGGGATCAAAGCAATGAGCGTTCTTATCCCGAAATGCTCTTTGCTCGTTGTCGCTCTTAAGAAAGCCATATCTTAAGCACCTTCGGATCAATTCTTAACCGAGCCCCTAGATTCTAAAAAGAAAAGAGGTTTTCGTATGATTAGTGAAGTCGCGCTCTCCGGTCGTTTGGGCGAAGTTTTAAGCTCGACCATTCGGTATGTGGAAATTGATCGTGTGGTGGCTACGCCAAATGGCGGTCGTTATGAAGTCGATAAAATTCCAGTCAAAACCTATGGCGGCAAGGAATCTCATTTCATGATGGCTCCAAAAGGAGCTCTCATCATCTTGAAAGGACGCCTAGAAACCAAAGAAAAGGTAGGGGTATACGTCATTGCCGAAATGCAAGAAATCTTTACAAGCGTCTCGCGCTAAATGGTGGGGTCTAAAAAATAGAGTGCTATAATGAGTCCATGAAATTTTCATTTAAGTACCCAAGGGTTGTTCTAGAGATCGGCCCCCGCCTTCTCTATGAATTCCCTTTTATGGCAAAAGATGCCAAAGACTCGAGCAAAAGGTCCCTCTTAAAACGTTATAACCGTCTTCGTTATCTTGTTTTGAGGCTAAATAAAGATTTTCGCTTAGATACCTACGTGGAAGGCTACTCTAAAATTCGTAAGCTCCAAGAAGAAGGGACTACTTTTCTTCTAGTCTCCAACCATATGAGCGATTATGATCCTCTTTTTAGTCTTACTTTCCTAACCTCGCCAATTTCTTTTGTGGCCAAGGAAGAAACAAAAAAGTTCCCCTTTATTGGAAAAGCAATTGCGTCTGTGGATGGGCTCTTCTTGCCCCGTTCTGACCTTCGAGCGTCCTTAACAATCATGAAGACCTTGGAAGAACGTCTCCACGATGGTTTTTCGAATTATCTTATTTATCCAGAGGGAACAAGAAACAAAGACCCCGAAAACTCTTTATGCCTTCCCTTTCACCCAGGCTCCTTTAAAAGCGCGATGCGTGCCAATGTGGTCATCGTCCCAATGGCCCTTTATGGGACTTTTCATGTGTTAAAGCCCTCTCCCAACGATAAAAGAATTCCAGTGGAAGCGGCTTTCTTAGACCCCATCTATCCTGAGGATTACGAAGGGAAAACAACAGAAGAAATCGCTTCTTTTATTCAAAAAGAAATTGAAGATAAGGTCATCCAATTTAAAGAAATGGATCGCGTCTTTTTTGAAAAAGGCTATCAAAAAATCCCTCTTAAAAGAGGGAAAGTTCGTTAATTTTACTCTAGCGATCTCCGTAAACCTTTGGGGTAATGGTTTTTAGCGACGCCCTGAACCACTTTGACGTAGCCTAGGTTTTGCTTATCGTAAGAAACGATATAGAAACCATCGGGCTTGCTGCAAGGGAAGGTATCGCCATGAATATAAGCTTTACAATCTTCGTAAGAGATCTCAAAACCGTATTCCGGCCCCAAGAAGTGGGAAAGGTGATGGTCAGGGATATAGATTTGTCGCATTTCGAAAAGCTTTACGCCATAACGCAAGATGTTTAAGTGCGAAGTATCAAAATGCTGGCTAAGACTATAGAATTTCGAGCGCATCATCTCGTTGCTTCTACCTTGGAGGTTATAATCCGCCAAAAATTGCTTATAACGGTCGTTTTTGATGGTGACTTTCGGTGTCGGAACAAGGGTTCCAGGCTTTTTAAGCAAAGCGATAAATTGCCCTTCGCCTTCGAAGTGATTGGGGTGGAGACGAACCGCTTCGGGAAGCTCTTTGAGACGATAGAAAGAAGGATCTTCTGGCAAGGCGATGAGTTCTATTTCCGGGTGAGCCGCCTTAAAAGAAAGGATAACGGCCTCATTTTCTTCGAAAGAGAAAGAACAAGTGCTATAGCTAAGGGTTCCACCTTCCTTCAACATATCAAAGGCAAGCTCGAGAAGCTCAAGTTGCCTTTTGGCACAGCTTTTCACTTTTTCAAAGCGCCAATCTTTCTCCGCTTTATCATTCTTGCGAATCATGGCGCTGCCACTGCATGGGGCGTCTAAAATGATTTTATCGAAGGTGTTACGGAAGTGGATGTGGCTAAAAACAAAATCGGTGCTCGCAACAATCATGTTTCCTCGTCCCATTCTTTCGACGTTTTGAGACATCGCTTTGGCGCGAGGGTAGCTAATATCATTCGCCACAACGAGGCCTTCGTCATTCATCTCAAGAGAGGCACCAATGGACTTTCCACCAGGAGCGGCACAAATGTCCAATAGAACATCGCCCGCTTGCGGTTTAAGGAAATAATTGACCATCATGGCGCTAGGATCCTCGATGGAATAAACGCCATCATCGTAAAGAAGATTCTTACCGAATTCGTAATCTTCTTTCTCATAAAGGTAAGCGTGCTCGACAAAGGGGTGCTTACGAACTTTCGGAAAGCGAGAAAGGAATTCTTCGTCGGACATCTTTTTCGTATTCAATAGAAGCGCGTGAGTAACCTTACCGTTTTCGATAGAGTCCAATAATCCCCCGACTTCTTCTGACGATAAATGATGAAGCAATGATTCTTTTAAATCCATACCCACTTATTGTAGGCCATAAAGCCAAAAAAGGCTAGAGCTCCAAAAAGCGAGAAAGGTCGCCCAATCGCCCATAAATACCCTTCGTTAGGGGTTCTAAGAGGCAAAAGAAACATTTATACTTAGAAAGAGGTACGTTTTATGAGAATGCTCGACATCATCGAAAAGAAAAAAGAGGGCTTGGCACTAAGCAAAGAAGAGATTGATTTCTTTATCAAAGGGGTCACGAATTCCTCCATTCCGGATTATCAAATATCCGCTTTTTTGATGGCTATCTGCTTTCAAGGTATGAATGAAACAGAAACCGTCTTATTAACCGATGCCATGCTTCATAGTGGCGAGGTCATTGACCTTTCTTCGATTCAAGGCATTAAGGTAGACAAACATAGCACGGGTGGGGTAGGTGATAAAACATCTTTAGCCCTTGGGCCGCTTGTAGCCGCTTGTGGGGCCAAACTCGCCAAGATGTCCGGGCGTGGGTTAGGACATACAGGCGGAACCTTGGACAAGATGGAAAGCGTTCCAGGAACTTCCATTTCTCTTTCGGAAAAAGAGTTTATCAAGCAAGTGAATGACATTGGGATTGCCATAAATGGACAAACCGCTTCGATTGATCCAGCGGACAAAAAACTCTATGCCTTACGCGACGTTACCGATACCGTTTCCTCGATTCCTCTCATCGCCTCGAGCATCATGAGCAAGAAGCTCGCTAGCGGCTCTAACGCTATCCTCCTTGATGTGAAATTCGGCTCCGGGGCTTTTATGAAAACGCTTGACGATGCAAGAAAACTCGCCAAGCTCATGGTGAAAATTGGCAATAGCCTCGGAAGAGACACAAGGGCCATCCTCACCGATATGGATGAGCCTCTCGGCTTGGCCGTCGGAAATAATCTTGAGGTAAAAGAAGCCATTGATACCTTAAAAGGCCATGGGCCCAAGGATTTTGTCACTCTTATGGGCAAAGCCGGAGGCATAATGCTTCTCCAAGCAAAGCTCGTTCAAAACGAAGCGGAGGGGGAGAGAAAAATCCAAAATGCCATTCAAAACGGGGCTGGATTTAAAAAAATGCTCGCTTTATTCAAAGCTCAAAAGGGCGATATCTCGTATTTAGAAGACCCCTCAAAATTCCCCGTTTCTTCGACCGTTAACACGGTTTATAGTAACAAAGAAGGGTATCTTGAAAGAATTGATAGCTTAGCTATCGGAGAAGGTGCCATGAAGCTTGGCGCTGGGAGAGCGAGCTTAGAAGATAAAATCGATATGAGCGCTGGCATCGTTCTTAAAAAGAAGGTTGGCGATTATATAAAAGTCGGGGAACCACTGTTTGAATATCACACCAACAAAAAGGATTTCTCGGAAGTGGTAGAAGACATGATGAAGGCCTTCGAAATTAGCGATAAGCCTCTTGCCCGCGCGCCTATCGTTCGCGAGTACATCCATTAAGGGTTTACCTATGAAAGTTTTAGTGCAACGCGTTTTAAACGCCTCTCTTCGAATCGACGGAAAACTCTTTTCGGAAATTGGAAAAGGCTATCTTCTTTTGGTCGGTTTTGAAGAAGGGGATGAGATCTCGATGGTGGATAAAATGGCCACAAAAATTGCAAAATCCCGTTTATTTGAGGATGGAAATGGGAAAACGAATCTATCCATCAAGGATGTTTCCGGGTCCATTCTCTCCGTAAGCCAATTTACCCTTGCGGCGAATTTAAAAGAAGGCAATCGTCCTTCTTTCGTGAAAGCGATGAAACCCGAAAAAGCAAAGACTTTTTACGCTCTATGGAACGAGAAACTCCGCTCTTTCGAAATCCCTGTCAAAGAAGGCCTTTTTGGAGCTGATATGAAGATTACCCTTTGCAATGACGGTCCTTTCACCATTATTTTCGATAGCAAAGACCTTTTTGGAGAAAAGAAATGAAAAAGAGAGTTTTACTCGGTTTATCAGGTGGCGTCGATAGCGCGATAGCGGCTTACCTCTTGCTTCAAGAAGGATACGAGGTGACAGGTTGCTATATGCGAAACTGGGATGCCCAACTCAATAATGATTATTTGGGGAATCCAACCGTTAATAACAATCAATGCCCCCAAGAAAAGGATTACCAAGACGCCAAGAAAGTGGCGGGAAAGCTTGGGATTCCTCTCTTAAGAATTGACTACATCCAAGAATACTGGGATAACGTTTTCCAATATTTCCTCAATGAATATAAACAAGGCCGAACCCCCAATCCCGATGTTCTTTGCAATCGTGAAATCAAATTTGGCCCTTTTTTGAAATACGCAAAAGAAAACGGCTTTGACTATATCGCCATGGGCCACTATGCGAAAAAAGTATTTAAAAATGGCAAATATTACTTACAAAAACCCTTTGATTTGGCTAAAGATCAAACCTATTTCCTATGCGCCTTGAACGAAGAGCAAATCGCTTCGTCCCTTTTTCCGATGGCGAACATCACGAAAACGGAAGCCCGTGCCTTAGCAGAAAAACTCGGTCTTGATGAAGTAAGTTCGAAACACGGTTCGACCGGTGTTTGCTTCATCGGCGAAAGACGTTTCAAGCAATTCTTGATGAATTATTTCCCTGCTACCAAAGGAGACATCGTCGATATCAATACACATAAAAAGCTTGGCGAACATAGTGGTGTCCTTTATTACACTTTGGGACAACGCCATGGGCTTGGAATTGGTGGCGTAAAAGGCGAAAATGACAACGCCTGGTTTGTTTGCAAAAAAGACGCAAAGAACAACATTCTTTATGTCGCAAATGGCGATGAAGATGTGCATCTTTTAAGCGATAAATGTACTTTAACTTCGCTTAACTATTTGGGTGAGAAAGGCGAGAAAGAAATCAAGGTCGCCATTAAATTCCGTTATCGTCAAGCGGATAATAGCGGCATTCTCCATTTCGACGAAAATGGCCCTTACCTAACTTACGACCCGGCCGTTAAAGCCGTGACGCCAGGACAATGGGCTGTATTCTATCTCCCTAGCGATGGCACCCTTTTAGGAGGCGGCATTATCGATAAAGTCTATCGAAACGATAAAAGGATTGATTTATGAAAAAGAAGGTTTTTGCATTACCTTTTTCAATAATTGTCGCTCTTTCTTTTTCGTTGGTGGCGACAGGATGCGATTTCTTTGATCTCATTAATAAGCCCCAAACGAGTTCTTCTTCCAAAGCGCTGGAAGATTCCTCTTCTATAATGGATTCTATAGACCCATCGCAAAGTTCTTCTTCGCCCTCTTGCGAAAGCGACTCAAGTAGCCCAAGCGAATCGACATCTGGCAGTAGCGAAGAGCAAAAACTCACTCCGATTTCCTTCCATTTTATCGAGGAGAATGTCCAATACACCGGGGACGCCATCTACATAAAAGCGGGCGATACCGATATTCTCATCGATAGCGGTGCCGCCAAAGGCGTCGGCGCCACAATTAAGAATTATCTCGATAATTATGTCACAGACGGAAAACTCGAGTACGTTTTTAGCACCCATGCGCACCAAGACCATATCGCGGGTTTCGTCGGAAAATCGAATAAAAACCAAGAAGGTGGGAGAGATGGTCTTCTTTACACCTATAAAATCGATAACCTCATTGATTTCTCCTATTATATGGATAACAAAATCGCAATCGATAATAGCGATACGCATTCCTTGACCGAGGAAGAAAAAGATGGTTCCACCCTTATTTATAAAGACTATTTAAAAGCACGTTCTTACGCCATGTCTAAAGGCGCCAAACATTTTGTTGCCAAAGATCTTACAAGCCTAGGCAAAAATTGGAAAGTGACGCTCGGAGAAGGCGTATCGATGACTCTTCTCTATCAATTCTATTACGACCATACGCAAAAAGAGACAAAAGACCTCGATCCTTCTTATTCGCCCTCAGGTTTTAGCAATCAAAACGATTGTTCTTTGGCGCTTCTATTTGAACAAGGCACTAAAAAGATGCTTTTTACGGGAGATGCGGAAGAATATGCCGAATCTTCTTTAGTTCGTTCAAATAGCGAGCTCGGTCCCGTTTCTCTTTTTAAGGCGGGGCACCATGGTTCGCCTACGGCTTCCGGAAGCGAGCTTTTAAATATCATTAAGCCGGAAGCGGTAGTCGCTTGTTGCGTTGCCGGGAATACCGAATATGGGCAAAAGGAAAAAGAAACAACCTTTCCCGGGCAAGATGTCATTGATCGCGTGAGCAACTATACAGACCGTTTTTACGTCACAACCGAAGGAAGCTTCGAAGATAAGAACTACCATGTTCCATTAAATGGGAATGTCGTCTTCTCTTATGATGAAAACGGCGTCGAAAGCGTCACCTTCTCTAGTTCGAGCGAAAAACTTAAAAACACCGCTTGGTTCTTAGCCAACCGCACGATGCCAGAGCCTTGGAAAGAGAAAGACAATCAAAGCTCTCTTCCTTTCCTTTTACCGCCAAAGGTACAAGAAGATGAAAAATAAGCCTTTATTCCTTATCGCATTAATACCATTAGTGGGAGCTTGCTCTTTTTTGGGCGAAAACTCTTCCGCTCTAACAAAACAAATGCTTACGGGAAGCATTGTCTTTGGCTCGGAAAGGAGCGATGGCACCTCTTTCTTTGAGCGGGAATATTGGACTTCCAAAGGCTTCCCCCTCTTTTCTTTGACTTCCGAACATCTTTATAGCGATGGTTCTAATCATGCCGTTCGCTTTGAGAAAAAGAACGAAAACATTTCTTCTTTATCCCTCACTTTTCAAAAGGCAGTCGAAATTTCTAAGATTCGCTTTTTCACGTTTGGAACAACTGGTTCGAAGCTCAATGTCACTTTTAGCGACGCGGAAATGGAAACCATCACCAATAAAACAAGCGCTTATTCGGACGCCATATTCGATACCCTTCTATTTCCTTCCGAAAGAGAAATCGACTATTTATTTCTTTCTAACTTATCTTCCGATTCCATCCAACTTGCCAAAATCGAATTCGAATATTTCGAAAATTCGAAAGGAAGCGCTTCTCAAACATCGAGCGATCGAAATAGTTCTTCATCCTCCTCAATAGTTTCGATCGAATCTTCTCTTTCTAGCGAAACATCAAAAAGTAGCACCAAAAGCGAAAGCGACTCTAAAGAAGTGCCTATTGACGAAGGAGAAGCCAATCCTGATTGGCCTATTTTGGCTAGTCAAAACGCCTCTTGGCCAAGTGAGACTTATGAATATCGTTTAAAACCAACTCTCGTCGAAAGTGACATTGCTCCCATTTACACTCTTTCGAAAAGAGGCGACGAATATATCAAAACGCTCGTGAAATACCTATCGAAAGAAAAGAAATGCTTCACTTATGAGGATGTTTGCGAATATTACATGGCTTTCCGAGCTTTGCCTAGCAATTACACCCTCGATTCTTCCCCCGAAAAAGGGAGTCGCATAGAAAGAAGGTACCAAGTCTTTAGTCGAAAGAAACATTATTCCACGGATTATCCTTCCAAATTGGGGACGTTCAATAACCCAACCTCCGGCCTTTATTACGAGCTCGATATTGATTTAACGGGCTCCTACAACAAAGGAACGGGCTCTTATTCTCGAGGTGCGGGAAGAGTGGTTATCGTGCCCGAAGGCCTAAGTGAAAACGGCTACGACACTGAACCCGTCTGTTATTTCACCCTCGATCATTACGCCGATTTCGTTGAATACTACAATTTTTCAAACGGTTGGAGCGCCCCTTTCCGTGGCGTCTACAATAAGAGCGGATCCTACGAAAACTCTCCCTTTACGGAAGTAGACCGCAAAAATCCTCTAACAATCACTTTATAAACGCTTCTTTTTGGTGCTTCTAGAAGAAGAAGATGCTAAATTATAGGGGTAGGGACTAAGTCCGATGAAGAGAGGGCCGCGGAGTGTGAAGGCCTTCGGATGCGCCATCTCTATAATAGTGGGAGTAATGTCCCCGCGCTTCGCGTTAAGAAGCAAACAAAGAGCACCAATGGTGAAGAAGGATGGTACCGCGCAAAAGCGTTCCTTCGTCCAGGTGTTTTTATTTTCTTTGGAGGAACAACAATGAAATCATTAACCGGTGAAGAAATCCGTCGCCTATGGATTCACTTTTTCGAATCGAAAGGCCATAAATATATCCCTGGCGTGAGCCTCATCCCAGAAGGGGATAAGTCCCTTTTATGGGTGAACGCAGGTGTCACAGGGCTTAAGAAATATTTCGATGGCAGCGAAATTCCACCCTGTCGCCGCATTGTGAACGTCCAAAAATCCATCCGCACCAACGACATCGAGAACGTCGGCCATACAGCTAGGCATCACACTTTCTTTGAGATGCTTGGAAACTTCTCCATCGGCGATTATTTCCGAAACGAGGTCATTCCTTGGGCTTTTGAACTTCTAACGAGCGAAGAAGTGGGCTTTGGCCTTCCCAAAGAAAAGATCTACGTGACTTATAACCCCGACGATAAAGCGAGCTTCGAATTATGGCAAAAACAAGGAATCGACCCTTCCCATCTTATTCCATTAGAAGGAAATTACTGGCAAATCGGCGAAGGACCTTGTGGCCCCAATACCGAAGTTTTCTTTGACCGTGGCGAAAAGTACGATCCCAAGAAGCTCGGTAAAAAGCTGTTGGAGGACGATATCGAAAATGATCGTTTCATCGAACTTTGGGGCATTGTTTTCTCACAATATAACGCCGAAAACGGGGTCGCTCGAAAAGACTATAAAGAGCTTCCAAGCAAGAACATCGACACCGGTGCCGGGCTCGAAAGAATCGCCTGCATTCTTCAAGGCACGGAAACCAATTTCGAAACGGACCTTTTTAAGCCTATCATCGAAGAAGCGGAAAAGATGTCTGGTAAAAAATACGAAGGCGAGAATCTCCTTCCTTTCCGAGTTATTGCGGATCATGCCCGTTGCTTGACGTTTGCTTTAAATGATGGGGCCTATTTCTCCAATGAAGGGCGGGGCTATGTTCTTCGTCGTATTGTTCGTAGAGCGATGCGATATGGACAAAAGCTCGGCTTGAACGAGCCTTTCATGTATAAGCTTGTTCCAACTGTGGTTCATAAATATAAGGATTTCTATCCGGAGCTTACGAAAAAAGAAGAAACCGTCATGTCTTTGATTAAGTCCGAGGAAGAACGCTTTGTAAAAACGCTATCGAGCGGTGAAGCTTTGCTTAAAGAAATGCTCGAAAGCAAGAAGACTTTAAGTGGAGAAGACGCCTTTAAGCTTTATGACACTTTCGGTTTCCCTCTTGATTTAACGAAAGAAATCGCTGCCGAAAAAGGTGTTAAAGTCGATGAAGAAACCTTCCAAAAGCGCATGGACGAACAACGCGAAAGAGCGCGTAGTGCCCGCGGGGAAATCGAAAGCTTCCATAAGCAATCGAAAGACCTTCTTAACTTCCAAATCGAAAGCTCCTTCTCTTACGACTCTCTTTCGATGGATTCCAAGATTATTGGCCTTTTTGTGGATGGAACTCGCGTTCAAACGATCGATAAAGAAGGCGATGTAATCCTCGAAGAAACCCCTTTCTACGCCGAAATGGGCGGCCAAGTTAGTGATACCGGTTCTATCCAAGGAAAGGGCGTATTGGCGGAAGTAAGCGCCGTCTCGATTTCACCAAATAAACAAAACCTCCATCATGTAACAATGAAAGAAGGAATGCTTAAAGAAGGCGATATTCTTCACTTGGCAGTAAACGAAGAAAGACGGCATCTTATCGAACGCAATCACAGCGCCACTCACCTTCTTCATAGCGCTTTATCCGAAGTTCTTGGCGAACATGTCGATCAAAAGGGAAGCTACGTTGACGAAAACTATCTTCGTTTTGATTACGAGGCCTCGAAGAAACTTAGCGCTGAGGAAAAAGCTGCCATCGAGCATAAGGTGAACGATCTTATCGCCAAGGGCATTGAAGAGAAAACGTTGGTTTTGCCTTTTAAAGAGGCCTCCAAACTCGGGGCCGAGATGGAATTTAGCGAAAAGTATGGCGATACCGTTCGTGTTGTTACCTTTGGTGATTTTAGCAAGGAATTCTGCGGTGGAACGCACGTCAAAAATACTGCCGACATCGGCTTATTCACCATTCTTTCCGACGAAGCCATAAGTAGTGGTGTCCGTCGAATCGTAGCGAAAACAAGTTTAGGTGCCCTTGACCTCTTGAAAGAAAAAGAAAAGAATTTAGCTTCTTTGGAAGAGCTCTTCTCTTGTAAGGGGGAAGAGGTCCTTTCGAAGGTTCGTTCCCTTTTAGAAAGCGAAAAAACAATAAAGAAAGAAAACGGCATCTTAAAAGAAAAGATGGCTTCTTTAGACGCTAAAAACATGGGAAGCCTTATCAAAGACGTCAATGGCATCTCGCTTTTAACGGTGCTTAAAGAAGGGGCGAACCGAGAGGATTTGCTCTCCTTGGCAGACCGCTTCAAATCAGGCACGAAGGATTATTGTTTCGTCCTTATGGGAGGCAGAGAAGGAGGGCGGCCTATCGTTATTATGGTAAACGGCAAGGCGGCTGATAAAGTGAGTGCAAACGCTCTTATTAAAGAAATGAGTGAAAAGATGCTCGGCGGCGGCGGAGGAAAACCGCAAATGGCAAGCGGCATGCTTAAAAAATCCGAAGGATTCGAGGCTTTTGCCGATAGCTTAAAAGAGAGGCTCCAATGAAAAAGAAAGTCATGGGTCTTGATTTAGGAACCTCAAGCTGTGGCATTGCCGTTAGCGATGTCCTTGGGATTGCCCATGGGAGGGAAAACTATCTTTTTCCCGAAGGTGCCTATCGAAGGGCACTTTCCCACCTCGATGAGCTCTTGAAGAAAGAAGGCATCGAAGAAATCGCTTTGGGATATCCGTTAAACATGGATGGAAGCGCAGGCGAAAGCGCCCATCGAAGCGAACGTTTTAAGGAAGAGCTCCTCGAGATGAATCCGAACTTGAAAGTAATCTTGGTTGATGAAAGACTAACGACCGTCATGGCCTCCAAAACCATGCGCTTAGGCAATTTCAACGCCCGTAAGCAAAAGAAAGTCATCGATCAACAAAGCGCGGTTTTAATTCTTGAGAGCTATTTGTCGCAAAAGGAGAGAGAAGAATGCTTGAAATAAAAGATAACACCGTTCTAATCACCAAAGATAACGGCGAAGAGGACGTTTGGAAACTTTACTTCTATTACGAACATAAGGAACGTGGGAAAACCTACTATTTCCTTTTTAAGGAAGAAGATCCCGATAGCCTTATCGTGATGTCGACAAGCGATGGTAAAACGCTTGAGAATGTAACCGATGAGGAGCTTTCCGAATGCGAAGAAATCTTGGAGGCTTACGAAAACGACCCTGAGATTGAGCAAGTGCGTCGGTAGTTGCTTGTTAGGGATTACATCCCTATAATTGAGAAGTTCAAAAAAGGAAAAAACAATGGCAGAAGAAAAGATGCAGATGACCCGTGAGGGTTTAGAAAAACTCGAAAAGGAATATCGTCACTTAATTGAAGTCGATCGCCCTGAGGTTATAGAGGCCTTAAAGGCCGCCCGTTCGCAAGGCGACCTTAGCGAAAACGCCGATTATGATGCTGCTCGTGGCCGCCAAGCCGAAATTGAGGCCCGCATTCTTGAAATTGAGCACATCAAAGATATCGCTCGTATCGTGGATAGTGGAAAAGGAGCCAAAGGCAAAAAGATCAATCTCGGCCATGTCGTCTCTTATACGGAAACCGCAAGCGGAGAAAAAGCGACTGTTAAGCTTGTCGGCACCGTCGAAGCGAACGCAACCGCGCTCCCTTACCCTCTTATTTCCAACGAATGCGCTTTAGGAAAAGCCCTTATTGGCAAAACGCCCGGCGATGATGTGATGGTCGAGAGCGCCACCCCCTATCAAATCCATATTGACGAAGCCCATTTCGAATAAGCTTCTCTCCCTTTCTTCTTTAGGCTCCCTCATGGAGTCTTTTTTTGTGAAACAAAATTTATAAATAAACCCTATCTCTAAATGGAGGTAGATTTATGTTTAAAGCAATTATTGCAGTCGTTGTGGTGACGGTTGTGGTCCTTCTTGCCTTGACGATGGTGGAACGCTTCACAGGCTCGCTGAAGCCAGAAGAAACGAGCCATTCCTATGAATCCGAGGAAGAAAGCTTCGAAGTCACGATTTCAGGGGAAGTTAAAAGACCAGGGACATATCTGATAAAAGAAGGAAAGACGCTAGGCGATTTAATCGATGCGGCAGGGGGAAAAACTTCTAACGCCGACGAAAGAGCTTTTGATACTTCTTTCTTATTGGAAAGCAAATTGGATTTTTATATTGCGCCGCTTTTCGATCATGGCGATGTTTGCGCGACCTCGCCGATAGAAAAAGTTTGCCTCAATAGCGACACGAAAGAAAAGCTTATGGAGGGAAGCGTTTTAACTTCCAATCAAGCAGAAGGGATCATCGCCTATAGACAAACAAAAAGATTCGAAAGAATCGAAGAAATTAAGAATGTGAATGGCATTGGCCCTGCCACCTTTGAAAAGTGCAAAGATTTCATAACGCTCGTCGAATAGCGAAGCTTCTTCCGAGCCCATTTCCTCTTTTTGCGGGTTTGTTTTTGGGATTTGTTACCTTTTCAACGAGGAAAATTTATATTTTCGTTCTTCTTCTTTTTCTAATTCCTTTCTTGGGCCTTAAGTGGCTAAAAAAAGAAAAAAGACTGGCTTTTAGTTTTCTTTTTGGATTAATCCTCGGCCTTTTGATTTCTGGAATTTCTCGTTTTTTGCCTTTTTTGACTGACGAAAGAAAACTAACGGGACTTGTTTTAGAAGCCAAAGACAATTACTTCATTTTTTGGGCAAAAGGGCGGCGTTTTTACGTTTCCAATCGCGGCAACCTTTATGAAGAAGGCGATATATTGGAGCTTGATGGGCATTTTGAAACGCTGGCATTTTCGCACCAAGAAGGCCGTTTCGATTTTAAGGATTACCTTCTTCGAAAAGGCGTCTCTCAAGAATTGGTCATGAAAAAGGCAAATATTCTTTTTCTTCGACCAATTCGATTACGATCGGCGGAAGTAAAGTTTCTTTCCTCCTTTTCCAAAGAGACAAGCGCTTGTTTAGATGCCATGCTTTTTTCGAAAAAGGACTATTCCAGCGAAGTCCTTTCTTTGGCAAGCGATCTCAAAATCATTTCGCTTTTTGGCGCCTCTGGAATTTATTTTGGAATCTTCAAGAAGTTTCTCTATCGCTTCTTCAATTATTTCGTCGACGAGAAAAAACAAACCCTTCTCGTCTTTTTGGTTTTAAGTTTTATCTTTCCTTTTTCGTTTTTTAAAGTTGGAATCGATCGTATCTATCTCTTTTTAGGGCTTGACGCCATCTGCATTATGGCTAAAAAAGAGCCTTTTCCATATTTAAGGAAATTAGCTCTCATCGGAACATTTTTCTTTGTTTTAAATCCCTTTCACTATATGGATGAGTCTTTCCTCATCTCTTTCGGATTTTCTTTTTATCTTTATTTAAGGCGGGTGGAAATAAATTCCTACGAGAAGAAGCGAGCAAGGAAATTCGCCTTCTTTCTCTTTTCGACACTTTTCTTGGCGCCTCTTTTTGTAAGCAATGGGTCTATTAGTCTTTTATCGCCTTTTGCCTCAATGCTCTTTCCCCCGATTCTTTTCCCATATATCGTTTCGGGATATTGCTCTTTCCTTTTTCATTCGCCCTTTTATTTTCTGGAGAATTACACGAATTTCTTGCTTTCGTTCTTTTCTTCTCTTTCTAAGATTCCTTTGACCATCAGTCTTTATCGCATCGATTCGCTATTTAAAGACGCTTATTACGCGGTTTTGTTCTTATCACTTTACCTCAAAGAAGAAGGTTTAAATTTCACTAAGGAAAGAATCCTTTGTTTTTCTTTCTCTCTTTACCTTATTTCGATATTGCCTCCAACGAATTACTTCAGCTATGAAGTGAGTTTTATCGATGTCGGGCAAGGGGATTCTATTTTTATACGAATTCATAACAATGCCGTCCTCATCGATACGGGCGGCGACCATCGATTCGATATGGCCAAAGAAGTGCTTATCCCTTTTTTAAGGAGCAAAAACGTTAGAAAGCTCGACGCTCTCATCATTACCCATCCGGATTTTGACCATAACGGTGCAAAAGATAGTCTTTTAAAAAACTTCCGTGTATCTTTTCTTTTTGATAAAAAAGAAGATTTCCCTTATCGTTTCGGGCCAATTGTCTTCGAGAACTTGAACGATAAAAAGGGGACGGAATCTAATAAAAACATCGGAAGCTTAGTACTAGATTTTAAACTCGACAGTTTACGTTTTCTTTTAATGGGCGATGCACCAAAAGAAGTGGAAGAAGAAATAATAAGAAAGAAAAACGTGAAGTGCGATATTTTAAAGGTTGGCCATCATGGCTCCGATTCTTCTTCATGCGCCCCTTTCCTTAAAGCGGCGAAGCCTTTAGAAGCCGTCATTTCGTGCGGAAGCAAAAATAAGTTCGGACACCCCGATAAAGAAGTATTAAAGAGGCTCAGTAAAGAAGACATATCCATTAGAAGAACGGATCTCGAAGGGACGATCAGCTATAAAGGATTTATCCAAGAGGGGTTTTCATTCTTTTGAATTCCATTTGGAAGTATAATGACAGCATGATTCAAGTGCTTTATTGCTCGGAAGGACGAATGCTTAAAAGAGTTCTTAAGAAACTCGTTTCAAGCACATTAGAAAATAAGGACGATATGAACTACGTCTGTTGGGACATGGCGGAAACAAAGCTGATCGATTTCTATAACGAAGCCGAGGCTTTACCCTTAGGATATGATAAAAAAGTCGTTGTTGCCGACAATTTCTTTTATCTTACAAAAAGCAAAACCAAGCCAAAGCTTCAAAAAAACGACGATGAAGAACCTCTTTTAGCCTATTTCGAATCGCCAAATCCTTTTGTTCAATTGTTTCTTCTTGTCTATGCCGACTCTCTTGACGAAAAGAGCAAGTTTTATAAGGCCCTTCAAAAAGGGGGAGCCAAGTTTTCTCAAGTGGGTCTACTAAGCGAAGATGAGTGGAAAACGTACTGCGTGAACTTTTTCTCCAAGAGAGGAAGTTCCATCACGTTAGAAGCAAGAGATCTCTTGCTTTCACGGACAAAAGGCGATTATTCTCTTTTTCTTAATGAAGCAGACAAGCTTCTTTCTTATGCGTTAGGGGAGGAAATTACCGCCGAAATGGTGGAAAAACTATGCGGTTCTCCTTTGGAAGAAGATGTTTTTCAACTCTCACGCGCCTTATCGAAAGGTGACAAAGGAACGGCATTAGCAATCTTTAAAGACTTAAAAGTTAAAAACACAAGCGCGGTCACCTTGCTCAATCTCTTGGCCAAGGAATATCGATTTCTCAACGAAGTCGCTATTCTTCAAAAAGAAGGGGCCGACGCCTACACGATCGCAAGAGAGCTTATCGCCTCTCCAGGCCGAGTTAATGCGTGTCTTTATACCTTGCGCAAGCTTTCCGCAAGAAAAATAGGGGAGTGTCAAGAGATGATCTACCAAAGCCTCTTATCCATCATGCAAGGGAAGATGAGCGAAGAACTCGCCTTCAATCTTTTGCTTTCGAATTTCCCCATCGAGAAATAAATGAAAATCGTCTTTGTGAGCGACACCCACGGCAACCTTTCTTTGCTTCACGAAGTTGCCTTAAAAGAATACGACGCCTCCGTCTTCTTTCATTTAGGAGATTCTGAGTGCGAGAGTGAAGAAATCAACCCCTTTTGTTCCGTTAAGGGCAATTGCGATTCCTCTCTTTTCCACTATCCTCTTGCCAGAACTTTCATTCTTCCGAGCGGCAAAAAGATTTTCTTAAGACACCACCCTTATAGGAGTTTGAAAGAATATCAGAGCCTTGAAAAAGACGGTTTTTCCTATTTCATCCACGGTCACACCCACAAAAGAAGAGAAGAGCAAATCGATAGCCTATTCGTTTATTGCCCCGGTTCTTTAGATTATCCTCGCGATGGACACTATGGCTCTTATCTTGTTTTGGAAGCCAACGAAAACGAGGAAGCCTTTCAATTTAGGAGCATATAAAAAACCGGCACAGAGCCGGTTCAAGAACACATTTTAAGATTAAAGCTTGGCGACTTTCGCTTCGAGTTGGCCCTTTTTGCGGGTCACAGCGTTACGGCTCACGATGCCGTCTTGAGCAAGCTTGTCAAGAAGAGAAATCGCTTCGTTTTTGGCAGCAACAGCTTCCTCTTTTTTGCCATCGTTCACGAATTTTTCAACTTTCTTGATAGCCGTTTTCGTTTCCGCTTTACGGGAGCTATTGCGAGCGTTGTTACGGGCATAGATGTCAATTCTTTTGGTTTGTGATTTAATGTTAGCCATTTTTCGTTCCTTTTTTCTTTCGTTTGCGGGTATGATTTTACCCTTTTAAGTCTCGTCATTCAATAGGCATTTCCTTCTCTTTGGAAGCGACTTTCGGGTGCTTCAAAAGAAGAATTTCATGGGTGAAGCCCAAGACCGTTCCGATTTTTCCATAGACCTCGGTCGGGATCTCGATTCCAAAACGATCGTTTATGTCGTTAATCATCGTGATGTAGGTCATCGAATCGCCACCGAGGGATTGATTCCAAACATCATTGTTGCCAATTTTAAATTCCGGAAGCAAAAGGATTTTCGAGAAGATTTTCCTGACGCCATCCATCGTCTCAAGAACCTCTTTTTCATCGAAGCCATCAAAGGAAATACCGCTATCTTCTCTCTTATCGTAATCATAGAAAGCGTTCTTATTTTGAATGAGCTCGTTTTTGAGGGCAAACCTTTTGACCTTCATATTATTGGCCATGGGGAGAGGGTATTTGGAAATAAGCGCTTTGAAGATTTTCTTTTCGTTTGGAAGAGTGCTATTAATCAAATCGATTTTCTTTTTGAGCTCTTGAAGCTCGCTTTCGGTAATGGTGTTATCCAAATCGATAATAAGATAGATGTTCTCTTTTCCGTTTTCTTCTAAACCGATGCTAGCCAAAGATAAAACGTGGGGAAGGTCGGCAAAATAGCTTTCGATTTCATCGGGATAAACATTTTCGCCATTGCTCGAAATAATGGTGTCTTTAATGCGGCCGCGGATATAGATGCGTCCGTCGCTATCGATCGAAGCGATATCTCCCGTCCTATAAAAACCATCGCTAAAAAGAGTTGCTCTCTTTTCCCCGCCAACGATTTCCGCTTTATGGATGGTCTTGCTTCTTATTAAAAGCTCTCCTTCGCCTTCTTTAGCGCCAAGTACATCGGCCAGTTTGAATTCGAATCCGCCAAACCCTTTTCCAATGGAGCCTTTAAGGATATCTTTGGCGAGCATCGAATATTCCACGCCAGCAACGCCAACTTCCGTCATCCCATAGCCATTCGTCAAAGGATAGCCAAGCCCATTTAAGAGACGGAGGGTCTTCTTTTGAAGGTAGCCACCCCCCGAAATACAAGCGACGATATGGGTCCCAAGAACCTTCTTTTGAATCACCTTTTGAAGGATTTTATTGCCATAGAAGCCAGCTTCTTGCTTTGATATCTCGCCTACGTTGGAGGCAATAACCTTTTCAAGGAGAAGCGCTTTCTTTTCACCTTTTAAGGCGAATGAACGCTCCACTTTTTGAGCAATGCCATCCCAAAAGAGAGGAACGCTATAAAGGTGGGTCACTTTGCCTTTCTTCAAGGCTTTAAGAACATCTTTCGATCCGATGGAATTGGGATAGACAATCGTTTTCCCGTAATAGGAATACCAAAGGAAAACGGCGACAAAACCGAAGATATGGTGGAAGGGAACCATCGCCAGAATGCGAACTGGGCCAGTTGGCATGAAGGTCGCATTCTCTTTTGGCAAAACACGGGCGCTTTGAATCTGGGCGATCATGTTTTCGCCATCCATAATCATTATTTTGATATCGCCAGTCGTTCCACTTGAGCAAAAAAGAACAGCATTCCCCCAATGCCGATGAGTTTCCTTTTCCTCTGAAGAAATGATGTCGTTTAGCCTAAAAAGAGGAACGCTATAGGCCGTTTCTTCGCTAGCGATGATGGCCTTCGCGCCCGACTGTTTTAGAAGGTTTTCGGTATTTTCCTTAGCCATTTTGGCATCGACGAGAAGAACTGAAAAGCCGCTTTCCAGAATCGCCCAAAAAAGAACGGGCCAATTCGGGGAGTTTTTTATTTTTAAAGCGATGATATCGTCTTGGCTATAATTTTCGAAAGCGCCATTTAGATGTTTGGAGATATAGCGAACGCGCTCATTTAATTCCTTATAAGTGAAAGTCCTCTTCCTATCGTCTTCGTCAAAATATAATGCAGCCGCCTTCTTTTTATTCTTCGCGATCAAAGTCTTAAATATGTTCTCGAAATTCTTCTCTCCTTTATCCAAAAGCAAAGAAGAATCTAAGAATTTTTGTCTTTCTTTATATGTGGTTTGTTGCATAAAAATTCCTATCTGGATAAGTGTAGCATACTAAGAACTTTAAAACATTCGTCACTGCACCATTCTTATAGTAAAATGGGTCGATGAAGTTCACAGCACCTTATAAATTAAACGTCCTTTTCTTAGGAACACCCGCGATTGCCGCAACCGTCTTAGAGAATATCCACCGTGGCGGCTTCCATGTCGTGGGCGCAATTTGTCAAGAAGACAAACCGAAGGGGAGAAAAAAAGTTTTGATGCCTTGCGAAGTCAAAACATGCGCCCAAATCTATTCAATTCCGGTTTTTACGCCGCATCGCATCAAAAAAGATCACGAATTTTTAAAGGATCTAGAATACGACATCATCGTTTGCATCGCCTATGGGCAAATAATCCCAGACGATATCCTTAAAAGCGCTCCCTTAGGAAGCTATAATCTCCACGGCTCCCTTTTGCCGAAGTATCGAGGGGCCGCGCCAATGCAACGCGCTATCATGAATGGCGAAAAGGAAACAGGCGTCTGCCTTATGGAAATGGTGTCCGAAATGGATGCCGGTGATGTTTTTGATAAAGAGTCTTTCCCCATCGAAGAAGACGATAATTACACTTCGATCGAACGGAAAATGGGGGAAGCGGCATCGCATTTGATTCTTAAAGACCTCCTTCCCTTGGCGAATGGTCTACTTTCTCGCACGAAACAAGATTCAAATCTCGTTACCATCGCTAAAAAGATATTGCCAGATGATGAACATCTTCCTCTTTCCTTGTCCGTTTACGAAACCTTTAATTACATCCGCGCCTTAAGCGAAAAGCCCGGTGCTTACGTGATTTTTGAAGGAAAAAAATTAAAGATATTGGCCTCAGAAATAACGGATTTCAAACCAAAAGGAGAACCGGGAACCCTTTGGCGCGATAGGAAAAACCTATACCTCAATCTTAAGGATGGAGTGCTCTCTTTGACTCGCCTCCTTTTAGAGGGAAAGAAAGAGACCACAGCTCAGGATTTTATTAACGGCCATCATAATCTCGAAGGCATGCGGCTTTTATAAGGATGGAAAAAAGGAAAATCGTTTTAAGCGTCCACGCTTTAGTGGATTCTTTGCTTCGAAAAGGAGATATCGATAATCGCGTCTTTAACCGCGATACGATGCTTTTAGGGAGTGCGATGCACGCCTCTTACCAAAAGAAACAAGGCCGTGAATATCTTTCCGAAGTTCCTTTGATGGGCGTTTTCGAAAGAAAAGCAGCCATCATCACCCTTGAAGGAAGAGCGGATGGCATCATCGTTGGCGGGGAATGCCCTATCATCGACGAAATTAAGAGCACCATTTCGGACTTGGACGTCTTTTTCAATGAGCAAAAGGAGTGGCATTTAGGCCAAGCCAAGTGTTACGCTCTCTTGTATTTGCTCGAAAAAGGTGGTGATAAAGCGCAAATTCAGCTCACTTACCTTTCCCAAAAAACAAACGAGAAAAAGAAGCACCTATGGACTTTCACCAAAGAGGAACTCCAAAGAGATATCGATAGCCTTATCGACCGATTTTTGGAAAGGGAGGAAGAGGTTTTTAACCATCTGGCCCTCCGCCACGAAAGCGCTAAAACTCTTTCCTTCCCTTATGAAACATTTCGAAAAGGCCAACAAACGATGGCCAAATATATCTATGCAACCATCAAAAAAGGTGGCTATTTCTTCTGTGAAGCACCAACCGGCATTGGCAAAACAATGTCCTCCCTTTATCCGGCCACCAAAGCCTTTGGCACAACTGGAATTAGCAAAATCTTCTTTCTTTCCGCCAAAAGCAGTGGTCAAGAAAGTGCCGAAAAAGCCTTGAATTTACTAATTGAAAAAGGCCTTCTCATTACCATGAGCACCTTGGCATCGAAAGAATCCATTTGTCTAGCGAAGGGCAAGGAATGCAATCCCGATTCCTGCCCTTTTGCCAAAAACTACTATTCCTTATTGCCGATCGTTCGAGAAGAAGCGCTTCGAAGATACGTCCATTTCAATAAGGAAAACGTCACCAAACTAGCCTTGGAATTTAATATTTGTCCTTTTGAATTAGAACTCGACCTATCCTATGATAGCGACGTTATTATTGCCGACTATAACTATTTCATCGATCCTTTCGTCCATTTGGACCGCTATTTCGGAGAGACTTCCTCTATCGACGCCAAGAATTTCTTTCTTCTTGTGGACGAAGCCCACAATCTTGTGGACAGAGGAAGGCGCTCTTATAGTGAATCCATCTCGCTTTTCGAATGCAAAAAAGCCAAAAACGCATTGAAACGCTATCCCAAAAAAGGCTTCTCCCTTCGCCTTGGAAAGATACAAAAAGCCCTTGAAAAGGCCCTTGAAGGGAAGGGATCTTCCTCGGCTTTGGAAGCTTTCCCGCCGGACCTTTCCAAAGGCATTGAACGCTTTCTTAACGCCAAAAAAGAACTTCTTAAAGAGGAAGAGCTTCCGCCCTTACCAGAAGAAGTGAATGATTTCTCAAGAAAGTGCTTTCGCCTCCAATACCTTTTAGAAAATTACCCAAATCTAACGCCTTACGCTTCAATCGAAGGGAAGGAAAAGAAAGTTGGTCTTTTGTGTCTCGACGCCTCCCCAATGCTTTTAGAATCGTTTGATAAAGTCCGTGGCGCTGCCTTCTTTAGTGGCACTTTTTCGCCGATTGATTACTTTATTGAAAGCTCGCTTGGACTCAAAAATGTTCCCTATTTGCTTTTGCCCTCGCCCTTTCCCAAGGAAAACTTTAAGCTTTTACTCGCCCCTTTAATAAGCCTTCGCCTCAAAGACCGCGATAAAACGATAGGAGAGGTGGCTTCTTTCCTAAAAAGCTTCGTGCTCTCAAAAACGGGCAATTTCTTTATCTATTTACCGAGCTTCCTCTATTTATCTAAAATCAAAGAAGTCTTGGATTTCGGGGAAGACACCGATGTCTATTATCAAGTCGAAAGCATGGATTCCGAGGCTAAAATCGAGTTTTTATCGCATTTTAAAGAGAATCCAGCAAGAACAACCGTGGGTGTTTTAGTTATAGGAGGAAGCTTTAGCGAAGGCGTCGATTTGCCTCTAGACCGACTTATTGGCGTCGCTATTGTGGGGACAGGAATGCCACAAATCGGATTCGAAAACGAACTTTTAAAAGACCATTACCAAGAGAAAGGGTTCGCTTACGCCTATCGCAATCCCGGCATCAACAAAGTCATGCAAGCGGTTGGGCGATTAATCCGCAGCGAGAAGGACAAAGGAATCGCTTTGCTTTTTGATGATCGCTATACCCTCCCCGCCTATCGGGAAATCTATAAAAGGCGTTGGCAGGACTATGAAATCGTTACTTCTCCCGAAGAAGTTTCAAGAAAAGCCAAGGAATTCTATAAAGAAAAAGAGAGATAGGCTATAATCTTCTAGCGCTATGCCATTTGATCAGAAATTAATAAGAAACTTCAGCGTTATCGCCCACATCGACCATGGGAAAAGCACTCTTTGCGACCGCATTTTAGAAAGTACTGGGGCCGTCGAAAAGCGAAATTTACAAGCCCAAATGCTCGATAATATGGCCCTCGAACGCGAAAGAGGAATAACCATCAAATTAAACGCCGTGACGGTGACTTTTAAATCTAAAAATGGTGAATCCTATATCTTTAATCTTATTGACACGCCAGGGCATGTCGACTTTAGTTACGAAGTCTCTCGAAGCTTAGCCGCTTGCGAAGGCGCTTTACTGGTGGTCGATGCGACGCAGGGTGTCGAGGCTCAAACTTTGGCTAACGTTTATTTGGCTCTCGATAACGACCTCATGATCTTGCCCGTTATCAACAAAATCGATTTACCAAGCGCGGATATACAAAGAACCGAAAAAGAGATCGAAGATCGAATCGGGATAGGCATGGAAGATGTGTCGCTTGTAAGCGCCAAAACCGGTGTCGGCGTTAGTGACATGCTTGAAAAAGTAGTGGAGCTCGTCCCCCCGCCAAGTGGCGATAATAACGCGCCTTTGCAAGCTTTAATCTTCGATTCCTACTATGATTCCTATCGTGGTGTCGTTGTTTTGATACGCGTTAAAAATGGTTCTGTCAAGGTGGGTGATGAGATAACCCTTATGGCGGCAAATAAGAAATATGTGGTCACAGAACTCGGCATTCGTACCCCCAAAGAAATCCCCGTCAAAGAACTTTCGAGCGGGGAAGTCGGTTACTTAACGGCGACCATTAAAGATATCAAGGACGTTTTCCCTGGTGAAACAATCACTTCCTCAGCAAATCCTTGCAAAGAAGCATTGCCGGGCTATCGAAAAATTAATCCCATGGTCTATTGTGGCCTTTATCCTGTCGATAGCCAAAAGTATGAGGATTTGAAAGACGCACTCGACAAACTTTCTCTTAACGACGCTTCCTTAACTTATGAACCCGAAAACTCCAAAGCCCTTGGATTTGGCTTCCGATGCGGATTTTTAGGACTCCTTCATATGGACGTCATCCAAGAAAGACTCGAAAGGGAATACGGTTTAAACCTCATTCTCACGGCTCCGAGCGTCCGTTATAAGATTCTTTTGACTGACGGAAGCACGATGATGGTCGATAATCCAAGCGACCTTCCAGAGCCTTCCAAAATCAAAGCCATCGAAGAGCCCTATGTAAACGCCTCGATTATGACGCCCAAAGAATATGTCGGCGCCGTCATGCAACTTTGCCAAGATCGGCGTGGCGTTTACGAAGACCTCATATATTTTGACGACACAAGACAAGTCGTGAAATACCACCTTCCTTTAAGCGAAATCGTTTTCAATTTCTTTGATAAGCTTAAAAGCGCGACCAAAGGCTATGCTTCGCTCGACTATACCATCGACGAATATCGGGCGGGGGAGTTATCCAAGATGGATATCTTGCTAAATGGTGAAGTAATCGACGCTTTATCGTCGATCGTCTATCGTCCTTTTGCCTATGAAAGGGGTATTGCTATCGTCTCGAAACTCAAAGAAATCATTCCGAAACAGCAATTCGAAGTTCCTGTCCAAGCCGCTATCAATGGCAAAGTGGTGGCTCGTGCCGACATCAAGAGCATGCGAAAAGACGTATTAGCGAAGTGCTACGGCGGCGACATCTCGAGAAAGAAAAAGCTTCTAGAAAAGCAAAAAGAAGGCAAGAAACGCATGAAGGCCATAGGCTCAGTGGAAGTTCCGCAAGAAGCGTTTATGGCAGTTTTGTCTCTCAACGATACCGATAAATAAAACATTCGATAGCAGCTTACTTAATCAATATTTTATAATATTTAAGTAGAGGTTTTATAGTCATAAATTAGTATTTTTATTGCATACCATTTTGTTTTTTCTATAATGGTTCTATGGACAATAAAAAGAACTATACGAAAATCGCTTTAGAGGCGACCGATCTCGACTACCTCGATAAGGCAGGGCTTTCTCGAAAGCTAGGTACTTTTACCATCAATAACTTCTGGGAGGAAGTCATGGATTATCGAAAAGACTTCAAGAGAAGCCTGCCAATCAAGCTCTTAAATGGGTATTGCCTTACTTTGACGGCAACTCAAACCCTTTTAGGAAAATGGGCCAATATCGATGAATCCTTAAAAAAGGTCATCAATTCCTTAGGGACGGAATTAAGCGAAAAAGCGCGGAAAGAAGCGAGGAAATCGCTTTATTTGCCTGCTTTAAAAGCAATGAAAGAACTCGAAGGGGTCGAGATGAGTGAGCTTTCCTTAAAGGCCATGATCAATGGCACCTATGCCGAAAGCAATCCCAATCACCAAATTCTTCTGGGCTATTTGAATTGTTTGGATTCGTATAGTGAAAAAACACCGATTATTCCTGATGAAAACTTCTTGGCCGAAGCTCTTATGAAACTTCGTGACGAGCCAGAACTCACTTCCTTTTACCGCGAGGGGAACGATTTCGATAGGAGGCGTTCGACCTTTTTCTCCTTTGGGCAAGATAAGGCGCCAGATGGCCACGTCGAAGATTTCATGGAACCTTTTGTCGAATTCATCACTAACAACTCCTATCCTACTTTCGTCTCACTCGCAGCCATCCTTTTCTATATGCCACTCGTTTCGCCTTTTTCGAGCGCAAACATCGCTATGACCTCGCTTCTCGCCAAAGAATGTCTTGCTTATAAATTCGGCAAAGAAGCCTTCTATCTTCCGATCGAAAGACTTCTTTTAAGCGATTCTCTCTTCTCAAGCGCCTCGAAAAACGTTCGTTCTAGTGGCGATTTGACTTTCTTAGTGTGCTATTGGGAAAAAACGATAGAGAAGCTTCTTATCGAAACGAAAGAAACGATCAATAATGCGAAAATCGCTGTCTACTCCCCTGAATACAATCAACTTTCGGAGGAAGAGAAGAAAGCCGTTTCGAAGGCCGCTTTATCCGAACCCATTCCTCCTAAAAACGAGCAATTGACGTTAGATAGTTTCCTCGAAGAAAAAAAGCCAAACTTGGAATCGAAAGAAGAGGAAGGCCCTGCCATCGAAAGTTCTTTTGAGCCAAAGATACAAAAACATGAGGAAGAGCTTCCAAAAGAAGCTGAAGAAACACAAGAAGATATCGAAAAAACTCTCTCTAATTTCAAAGAGGAATCGCTTATCGAAGAAACCCCTAACAAGGAGAGAGAACCAGAAACGGAAGAGATTCGAAGCCTTCCTTCCGAGGAAATAGAACCTCTTGGCGATAGAAAAACCGAAGAAAAAGCAGAAGAAACCTCTCCTAAAAAGGAAACAATAGCAAAGCCTCTTGTTCCCGCTTCCAAAACTATCACCGAGAAGGAAATGGTCGAGGCCTCAAGAAACGTAAGCGCCCCTTCTTTCGAACTCGATGTATTAAGCGAGAAAGAAGCGAAGGAATACATGCGTTACTTGCTTGAAACGAATCCCAATCTTAACAAAAAACAAGCTTCTTTCTTAAGTACGCACTGCACGCCTGGACGTTTCTATAGCATTCAACAATTCAAGACCTTCACCCATTGCGTTTACGAAACCGCGCGAACTTCTATGGATAAATTGGCTCTAGAGGGCTATTATGAGAAACTGCAAGTGAAAAACAAATTCGTTTATACGCCTAAGCGCAAAGGAGATTCCAAATAATGATTTCAATCCTCGATAGTGACTTCGCCAAGCAACCTTGGTTCATCATCATTTGCCTGTTAGCTATCTTCGGCGTCATTGTAATTGCCGTTATTTTGGTTCGCAAATACAGTAAATTCTTTAAAAGCGATGAAAAGCCAAAAAGCGATAAAGAAATAGCCGAAGAAGAAGTGAACCGCCTGGTTGTCGATGTCGATGACAAAACACAAAAAGAGATGAACGAAGCGGCCAAGAAGATGGACGAAGAGATTAAAAAGGAAACCGCTCCTTCTGAGAAAGAAGTCGCTTCTGAAGAAGTGAATCGCCATACGGAAGAAATCGAAGACGATGTCACTTTAAAAGCAATGGAAGAATACGCCAAAGCCCATCCTGAAGAAGTGGAGAACGCTTCCTCTAACGCCTCCCAAAAAGAGGATAAATAGTGCCGTCTTCCCTTTATATCCACATTCCATTTTGCCGCCATCTTTGCTCGTATTGTGACTTTAGCAAAGTTCTCTACGAGGAAAGGTGGTGCTTTTCCTATTTAGAGTCATTGAAGGAGGAAATCCTTTCTTATCCTTTCGAAAAGCCTTTGAAAACAATTTATATCGGTGGGGGCACGCCGAGTCTTTTGCCCTTAAAGGCAATCGAGGAGCTGCTTGCCTTTCTAAAACCTTACTGCGGTAAGGATACCGAATGGACAATGGAAGCCAATCCCGAAGACTTAAACGAAGAAAAACTGCTCGCTTTTTATAGGGGTGGCATTAACCGTCTTTCGGTAGGTATTGAATCCTCAAACCCGAGGCTCCTTAAACTTATGGGGAGAAACCACACCTTCTTAGAGGCAAAAGAAGCCGTTAAAAGATCAAAAGAGATCGGTTTTAAGCGTATCTCTTGTGACATGATCTACGGCTTACCAAACGAAAGTGAAGAAGAGCTTCTGACGGATATTCATAATTTCTTAGGTTTAGAGGTCACTCATCTATCCGCCTATTGCCTAAGCGTAAATCCGGGCACCCTTTTCTTTAATAAAGGATATAAAGAAATGGAGGAAGAAAGAGCGGGGCTCCAATACGAAAGAATCCTTGGAGAATTTCGGCAAGCGGGGTTCCGTCGCTACGAAATCAGTAATTTTGCCAAAGACGGCGATTTCTCTAAGCACAATCTCGTTTATTGGCACGACGAAGAATATTTTGGAGCCGGCCTAGGCGCTTCTGGCTACTATAGCCGAACGCGTTACCAAAATACCAAGAACCTTACAAAATATTTGTCCAAAAAGTGGCTGAGCGAAATAGAAACGCTCGACACGAAAAGCGAGCTCGAAGATTTCTTTTTGACGAATCTTCGCCTCGATAACGGTTTTTCCTTAGAAACTTTTAAAAACCGCTTTGGATTCGATTTTTTGCAACGCTTTCAAAGCCCATTCGAGGACCTTCACAAAAAGAAACTTCTCACCAATAAGAACGGCCGTATCTTCGCCACGGACAGGGGTTTAGAAATCCTCGATTCCCTTCTTTTGGAACTCTTTTAGAAAATTTGGCACTAAGCAATTGACAGTGCTAAAAGCCTTCTTATAATAGTTCTAGCAGCCGAAAGGAAAGACTGCTAAAGGAGGCAAGTATGACCAGGCGCGATGAAATCCTAAAACTCATCGTTGAACACTTCATCAAAACCGCCGAGCCAGTGGGAAGTAAGAATCTCAAAGAGGCTTATCATCTGGATATGAGTAGCGCCACCATCCGCAACGAGATGAACGCCCTTGAAAAAGATGGTTTGCTTGAAAAGACGCATACTTCAAGCGGGCGCGTTCCCTCGGAAAAAGGCTATCAATACTACGTTGATAACTTACGGAGTGGGGGCGTTGATGAAAAAGCGAAAAACGCCTTGCAAACGGTTCTTAGCGAAAAAGCGAAGTCCGTCGAAGAGGTCATGAAAGAGAGTTGTCAAATCTTAAGCCAAATGACCAATCTCGCTTCGTGCGTCATCGGGCAAAAGGCGGATGAAGAACGACTCGTCTCGATTCAAATTATCCCCATTGCTCAAAATACCGCAACCGCGATATTCGTGACCGATAAGGGACATGTTGAAAACAAGACCTTCTTGATTAACGAAGCTGTTCGCGTGGAGGATGTCGCCAAAACCGTCAAACTCCTTAACGAGCGCCTTGCCGGAACGCCTATCGTCTCTGTTGTTCCTATGATGGAAGCGATGCGACCTGCCTTAACCGATTATCTCATCGGTCAAAGACTCGTCTTCGATGCCATATTAGGCGCCTTCGCAAGCTTTGCTTCCAAGCATCTCGAACTCTTTGGAAAAGATGAACTCTATAACCAACCCGAATTCGCTAACGACGCTTTGAAGCTTCGAGAACTCCTTAAATTCCTCGATGACCCGACGGAATTAAAAGAAGCCCTCTCCAAAGCGACCGAAAGCAAAGATGGAGAAGTGGTCGTTCAAATCGGCACCAAAGATGTTCCTACCGATTTGGCCCTCGTTAGCGCCAAGGTTTCTCTCCCAGGGGAACCCGAAAGCGCCTTAACGATCCTAGGGCCCAGTCGCATGGACTACGACCGAGTGGTAAGTACTCTTCAGTACTTTGCCAAAGAACTCGATTGCTACTTCAAAAACGCAGCGAAAGGAGAGAAAGAATGTTCGACAAAGCCAAAAAGCAACAAGAACAGTCCAAAGAAACCGAAAACGAATCCACCAAAGAAGTGAAGAAAGAGCCTTCTAAAGAGGAGCTTCTCCAAGAGGAACTTAAGAAAGCGAAGGAAGAAGCGGAGGCCTGGAAAAACAAATATTACATGGCCTTCGCGGATACCCAAAACCTTCGCAAATCCTTAGAGGAAGATCATCGAGAAGCGCTCCGCTACCGGGCGGAAGGCTTCTTAGAAAATCTCCTTCCCGCGCTCGATAGCTTCCATATGGCGCTCGAAGCCACGCCGAATAGCAAAGAAGCTCTCAATTACCAACAAGGGTTTAACTTCATCTATAAGCAAATCCTCTCGAGCCTTGAAAGCGAAGGGGTAAGCGAGTTAGCTCCGAAAATAGGTGATCCCTTCGATCCAAGTTTCATGCATGCGATTGATGTGGCTCCTTACGAAGAAGGAAAAGATGGACAAGTGGCCAAAGTATACGCCAAAGGCTATAAGCTACACGACCGTATCGTTTCTCCGGCCAAAGTAGTAGTCTACGCTAAGAAAAAAGAAGAAACGAAAAACGAATCAAAAGAAGAAAACAAAGAGGCCGAACATAAGGCCTAAGGAGGAATAAATATATGGCAAAGGAAATTATTGTCGGTATCGATTTAGGTACCACGAATAGCGTTATCAGCTATCTTCAAGCGGATGGTAAGGTGAAGGTTATTCCGAACCCCGAAGGCACCAATACCACTCCAAGTGTTGTCGCATTCAAAGCAAGCGGCGAAGAAATCGTCGGTAACGCCGCCAAGCGTCAGATGATTACCAACCCCGACACCGTCCGCAGTGCCAAACGTCATATCGGCACCTCGGATAAATTCCACATCAATTGTTTGAATAAGGATTTCACACCTCAAGAAATCTCGGCCAAGGTTCTTAGCTACATGAAGTCCTATGCCGAAAAGAGCTTAGGCCAACCCATTAAGAAAGCGGTCATAACCGTTCCTGCTTACTTCAACGATGCCCAGCGTCAAGCGACCAAAGACGCCGGCACGATTGCCGGACTCGATGTCGTCCGTATCATCAACGAACCTACGGCTTCTTGTCTTGCTTATGGTCTTGAAAATAACAAGAGCGAGAAAGTCCTCGTCTTCGACTTAGGCGGTGGTACGCTCGATGTCTCCATTTTGGATATCGGCGATGGCACCTTCCAAGTTCTTAGCACCAATGGTGATACCCGTCTTGGCGGCGATGACTGGGACAACGCGTTAGCCGATTGGATTCACGCACAAATCCTTCAAGAAACGGGTGCGGATCTTACCGATAAGATGGCGAAACAACGTTTCTTAGACGCCGCCGAAAAAGCGAAGATTGAACTTTCTAGCAGCCTTGAAACGACCATTTCACTTCCATTCATCGGCATGGGCGCCAATGGTCCTATCAACTGGGAAGGCACGATTACCAGAGCCAAATTCCAAGACCTTACGAGAAACCTCTTGGAATGTTGCAAGATTCCGATGGAAAAAGCCATGTCCGATGCCAAGCTTAACTATAGCGACCTTGGCGACATCCTCATGATTGGTGGCTCCATCCGTATGCCCGCCGTCCAAGAGATGGTCCGCAAGGTGACCGGACACGAAATTAATCTTTCGGTGAACCCCGATGAAGCTGTTTCTATCGGCGCTGCCATTCAAGGCGGCGTTATCGCCGGAGACGTCAAGGACGTTGTTCTTCTCGACGTCACTCCATTAACCTTGGGTATAGAGACCTTAGGTGGCGTTATGACGCCTCTCATCCCAAGAAATACGACCATCCCAACCACCAAGAGTCAAGTCTTCTCGACCGCGCAAGATAATCAACCTGCCGTCGATATCATGGTTTATCAAGGCGAGCGTCAAATGGCGCACGATAATAAACTTCTTGGCCACTTTCAACTTTCTGGCATTAAACCAGCGCGTCGCGGTGAGCCAAGAATTGAAGTCACCTTCTCTATCGACGTCAATGGCATCGTGAAGGTCACTGCTAAGGATCTTGATACTCAAAAGTCCCAAGACATCACCATCAGTGGTTCGAATGGTCTTTCCAAAGAAGACATCGACCGTATGGTCAAAGATGCCGAAGCCAACAAAGAAGCCGATCAAAAGAGAAAAGACGATATCGAAGTCAAGAACAAGGCTCAGACTTATGTTGATGAGATCAATCGCACTCTTGTCGAAAAAGGCGCTTCGATGACTCCTGAACAAAAGGATCAACTTACGAAACTCCGTGACGAAGCCCAAGGTGCTATCCAAAGCGATGACATCAATAAGCTCCGCGAGATCGTCGGCCATCTTGAAGATGCGGCTGCTCAAGCGGCCCAATACAGCCAAGGTGCCGGCACTGGCGCTGGAACAACGGGTGCAAATACCAACACCTCGAATAGCGCCAACACGAGCGCAGATGACGTTGTCGATGCGGATTTCACCGACAAAAAAGCCTAAACAGCAGTTTTGTAACGGATAGGCGCTAGGAAACTAGCGTCTATTCGCTTTTCTAAGAAAGGAGAACCTTTATGGCAGAAAAACGTGATTACTATGAGGTTTTAGGTGTCTCCAAAAACGCAACCAAAGACGAAATCAAAAGCGCCTACCGAAAGCTTGCGAAACAATATCACCCCGACATCAATAAAAGTCCAGACGCTCCGAAGAAATTCGAAGAAATTCAAGAAGCGTACGACGTGCTTTATGACGACGAAAAGAGAAAACGCTACGACCAATTTGGCCAAGCGGCCTTCGAACAAGGAGCTGGCATGGGCGGAGCGGGCAATCCTTTTGGAGGCGGCTTCTCAAGCCAAGGCTTTGGGGACGTCGATTTAAACGACATATTCTCTTCTTTCTTTGGCGGAGGTTCGCGTCGTTCGAGTAGAGCGCAAGCCGGTCCAGCAAAAGGAAACGACACCCTTTATACCATCTCCATTTCCTTTATGGATGCGGTCAATGGATGCCATATTAACATCCCATTAACTTATGACGAGCCGTGTGATCATTGTCATGGCACGGGTGCTGAAACATCAAGTGACATCGCCACTTGCCCTTATTGCGGTGGCACTGGCTATACCACCAGACAAGAACGGACCATCTTCGGCGTCATGCAAAGTCAAGGACCTTGCGAGCATTGTCATGGCACAGGCAAAATCGTCAAGAAGGCTTGTAGCGTCTGTGGCGGCAAAGGCTATAACCGCATTCATAAGGATCTCGATGTCAACATTCCAGCCGGTATCAATGCCGGTCAACAAGTTCGCGTCAAAGGCAAAGGCGAAAGAGGAACTTTAGGCGGCGAAAATGGCGACCTTTACGTCGAAATCCAAATTAAGCCCGATAAAACTTTCACCCGCGAAGGGAATGACATTCATATGAATTTGTCATTAAGCTTCGTAAGTTGCACCCTTGGAAACAAAGTCGATGTTCCAACCGTTTATGGCGAAGTAAGCGTCGATATTCCAGCCGGAACGCAACCGGATCAAATTCTCAAACTTAAGGGAAAAGGTATCAAAGACCTTCGTACTGGGAAACCGGGCGACCAATATCTTCACGTGAAAGTGGAGACGCCAACCAATTTAACGGCCACCCAAAAAGACTTATTGACCCAATTCCAAAAAGAGGAAGAAAGCAAAAAGTCCAAGTGGTGGAAGAAGCGTTTCTAAGGAAGGGGAAACCCTTCTTTTTTTTTAAAAAGAATGCTTTCAAAAAGAAAAGATATGCTAAGCTAATAAGGCTTGGAGATTTTTTATGCCGATTTGTAAATATTGCCACCATACGATATCCAATTTCGATAAAGACGTTTGCCCATTTTGTGGCGAAAAGAATCCAATAGATAACACTTACGAAACCAAGGACATGACGCAATTTGTCAATCCGGTAACCGGAGATTTTAAGCTCTATAAAAGCAAATCCCGCAAAATTGCTAGCTTTTTGTGTTTATTTTTGGGCAGTTTTGGCGTCCATAGCTTCTATCTCGGCTATACGAAAAAAGGCCTTATTGAGCTTTTAATCACCCTCATGCTCGTTGGAGGAATCGGTTCCTTGTTCGCATTCGGATTAAACCTTTCCTGGCCCACACCTCTCTCTTTCGCCTTGCCTTTTGCCGTGATTTTTCTATTTTACGCCTTCTTAAGCATCCGTTATTTCACCAAAGATTCGCTTAAAGACAGTCGCGGGGAGTTCCTTCATTAATGAATCGTTTCTTCGCTTTAAGGAAAGAAGGGGAGAACTTCTTTTTGACGCCAGAAGATGAACACCATCTCTTAACGGTTTTGCGTTCAAAAGAAAACGAAGAAATCGAAATCGTTTGGGAAGGGGAGCTCTACCTTTCAAAGATTTTGAAGCTATCTCCATTAAAGATAACTATTGAAAAGAAACTCAATAGCAAGACAGAACTCCATTGCCCTCTCTATCTTGGTTTTAGTCTTTTAAAAGGAGGTCATGACGAACTTGTCTTGCAAAAAGGAACGGAGCTCGGCGTGGCAGGATTTTATCCTTTCATCTCGGATAGAACCATTATCTCCTTAGACGAAAAGGATAAGAGGAAACGACTTGACCGCTATGAAAAGATCGTTTTAGGGGCATCCATGCAGTCAAAAAGACTCCAAATACCCTTCGTTCATCCAATCTTATCTTTGGAGGACCTTTTAAAAGAACCAAGCGATCACCGTTTTATCGCCTATGAGGAACTTGCCTCTAGTAGCTATAACCTCCCTAAAAAAATAAACGAAATTAAGGCTCACGAACGAACCTTATGTCTTTTGGGTCCCGAAGGCGGATTTAAAAAAGAAGAAGTGGCCCTAGCCAAAAAAGAAGGTTTCGAACCGATATCCTTAGGGAGAAGAATCTTAAGGGCGGAAACGGCAAGCCTTTATTTCGCAAGCGTTTTCGCAAGCCTATCGGAGAATAAAGAATGAATCTCTTTGAAAGTCTTATCAGGGAACAAACCCCAACGGATTACCAAAAAAGCAAAGACGCTCTCTATTTTTCGAAGCATTCTTTAAGGCTTTCTTCCATCGAATCTTTCGCCAATCTTGCGAAAGCCTCGCGCCCCTTTGACGTCCTTCGCGCCAATATCGTTCTAAGAAGCCTCGAAAACAAAGAGACCATCGAAAAAGAGCTTCGCAACCATTTGAAGGCGTCCAAAAGAGAAGAAGGCTTGCCTTTTAAGGATTTCTTGGAAAACGTTCTTAGCAGCCTTCCTTATTTCGAGAAAAACGGAATCAAAAACTACGTTCCTATCTTTCCTGAAAGTCTCGCTCTTCTCTATTCCAAAGATGTCTTGAAGCTTGAAAACGAACCCTATAAACGACTTTTAAGGGATTACAGCGCGATTCTCATCGATCCCTTCGATTATTATGGGTACGCTTTATTCGATTCCTATTTCACCTCACTTATCCCCATCCGAAAGAACAAAAAAGGCATGGCCGCATATGACGTCGATGCGAGGCGCCTTTATTTCATAAACAACGAAGGAAGACTCGATCAAGAAGTAGCGCTTTTTGATAAGAAGCTCTTACATCCGACAAGCACCCATCTTTCAAATCGTCTCGAAAAAGTCGCTGATGCCTATTATTGCTATGATAAAGATGCTTTTATCCAAGCGCTTGTCGAAGAATCGCTTATCTCGGGAACGCTTATCCAAGAAATAACGAAGAAAATAAGATGAAGTGCTTTGGATTTTCGCTCGGTTGCAAAGTAAACGCCTATGAAACCTCATCTCTTTTAGGCGCCTTAAAGGAAAGAGGATACACCATCACCGACTCTGTCGAAGAGGCGGATCTCATTCTTTTAAATACGTGCGCGGTCACGGGAACAGCTGGTCAAAAATCAAGGCAACATATTCGAAAATTTCATCGACTCGCCCCCAAGGCCACGCTCGTGGCGATGGGTTGCTACACCAAAGAAATCGGGGAAGAAGCCTTTAACTATGGTGCCGATATCGTCGCAGGCACCGAAATGCGAAAGGAAATACTTAATGCGGTCGAAGCTTTTAAGAAAGATGGAAAAAAGAGGTTTCTTATTAAAAAGGGCAGGCCAAGCGGCCCTTATGAAGAGCTCGTCTCGGATTCCTCCGAAACACTCACCAGAGCCTATTTAAAAATCCAAGATGGCTGCGACAAATTTTGTTCCTATTGCGCCATTCCTCATTTACGTGGAAAGAGCCGCTCGAGAGAACCGGAAAACATCTTTTACGAAATCAAAGCCCTTCTTTCTAAAGGGGTTAAAGAAATCGTCTTGTCCGGCGTTGAAATCGGCTATTATGGCAAGGATTTCACCGACCGAAAATATGACTTAGGAAATCTATTGGAGGATATTCTAAGCACTTTCGAAGAGCTTCCTCGCCTTCGCATTTCCTCTCTCGACGAAAGCGAAATATCCCCTTCCTTTTTGGAATCTTTTAAAAAATATCCAGCTCTCATGCCCCATTTTCATCTTTCCTTGCAAAGCGGTTCTAAAACCGTCCTCGAAAGGATGCGGCGCCATTACGACCCCAAGGATTATCTCGAAAGCCTTCAAAAGCTTCGTGCGATTCGTCCCGATGTAGCCATAACGACCGATATCATCGTCGGCTTCCCGAAAGAATCCGAGGAAGAATGGCAAGAAACGTTGGAATTCGTCAAAAAATGCGAATTCTCCGAAATCCATGTTTTCCCATTTTCCCCAAGAAAAGGAACCTATGCGGCCACCTTGCCCGATGTTCCTAGTGACATCAAAAAGAAAAGGGTTCATGAGCTTTTAAGTCTTTCGAAAACAATGCGAGAAGCATATGAAGAAAGATTCTATGGCAAAGAGCTTCCCACCCTTTTCGAGGAATACGACAAAGAAAGGAAACTCGCTATCGGCCATACCCCCAATTATCTCCTCGTGGCAAAGGAAATAGATCGCGATATAACTGGCACCATCGAAAATGTTCTCTATACGAAAAAGATTGCCATAGATTAGTTATATTCGATTGTTTTCGTTGTTTTTTTGACATTGTACCAAAAGTTATTGATACCCCACGAATCTTCCTTATAATACCTAAGGAAAAAAGAAAGGAAACGATAACAATGGCAGTCCCACAGAGAAGAACGAGCAAAACCGCTAAAAGACTCCGTCGCACCCACTTCAAATTGAGCGTCACGGGTTTGGTCACTTGCTCACATTGCGGTGCAACCATCCGTTCCCATCGCGTTTGCCCAGAATGTGGCTATTACGACGGCAAGGATGTTCTTCACCTCAAGAAAGAAGAGAAATAAGAAGGAACGCCATTCAATGGCGTTTTTTCTTAATTACCGCTATTATTTAGGAAAGAGGTTTCGAATATGAACATTGCAAAATATTTTGATCACACGAATCTTAAAGCCGACGCTAAGCGAAGCGATATTGTAAAGCTTTGCGCGGAAGCAAAGAAATACGGATTCAAATCCGTCTGCGTGAATCCCTTTTTCGTCCCAGTGGCGAAAAGGCTTTTGGAAGGCTCTGGCGTTCTAGTATGCACCGTTATCGGTTTCCCATTAGGGCAAAATACGCCCAAAATGAAAGTGGCCGAAACGCTTGACGCCATCAAAATGGGCGCTGACGAAATCGATATGGTCCAAAACGTATCGATGGCCAAAGAACACGAATACGCCTTCATCGAAAGAGAAATCGCCGCCGTTAAAAAAGCCTGTGGCAAGCACACGCTTAAGGTCATTCTTGAATGTTGCTATCTCACCAGGGACGAAATCGCCCATTGCTCGGATGCCGCCAAAAGAGCAGGTGCTAACTTCGTTAAAACCTCAACTGGTTTTGGGAAAGGTGGCGCGAAAGCGGAAGACGTTTCTTTAATGCGACACGTCGTAGGCCCTTATATGGGCGTTAAGGCGGCAGGGGGCGTTCGCTCGCCAAAAGACTTCTATAATATGATACAAGCAGGTGCCAACCGCATCGGCTCCTCCAATAGCGTCGAAATTATCGAATCCATCAAGGACGAAGATTAATCGATATCTTCTAAGCACATAAGCCTTTTTTGAAGGGAAGAGGCATCCATAGTCCCCTTCTTATCGAAAAGGCTTTTTTCTTTCTCTTTTTCGCTACGAAGGTATTCTTTGGAAGCGCCGTTTCTCTTATCACGCGACAAATCAAAAGAAAGGGAGAGCTTCGTTCGGAGGGCATAGCGGTAAAACGTTTTAAGGGCAATCGCGTCTTTTTGGTAAAGATAGTAATTTTTAAGAGCGTTATAAACGTCAATGGAACGGCTATGCCGATCTTTTCGAGGAGAACTCGTCATGCTTGAAGGGCTCGTTTTATCATAGACGCAGATGGCTTCTCTAATCGAGACGACTCTCTTCGCTTTTGTCAGAATGCTTCCAAGAAGGGCTTTGTCCTCGAAAAGATCGCCTTTTTCGTTAAACGAAAGAAAAGAATTGTCTGCAATCAAGGAACGTTTTAAAAGTTTGGTAAAAAGAAAGGAACGAAAGTAGGAATCTTCGAAAAAGGCTCCGAGAATTTGATTTTCATCCGTCAAAACGCATTTCTTCACAAAGGGGTTTTTTATCGGCTTTTTACCTTCTTTTTCTAAAATGAGAAAAGAGCCATTCACAACATCGGCGTTTTCTTTTTGAGCCTCCATATAAAGAGTCTCCAAAGCCGAAGGAACGAAACAATCGTCGCTATCAAGAAAAGCAAGATAGTCGCCTTTGGCGTATTTGATGGCGTCAAGCCTTCCTTTGCCAGGGCCTAAACGTTGTTCGTGATAACGGATAGAGAAATTGGAATGCTCTTTTTTATATTTTTCTAAAATCTCTAAAGAAGCATCGCCACCATCAAAAGCAAAGAGGACTTCAAAGTCTTGAAAGGATTGATTCAAGAGGCTTTCTATCGCTCTTTCTAGAGTTTTTTCCGCATTATAAACGGGGACGATTACGGTGATAGAAGGCTTATTGTTTTTATCCATATCAAGGATATTAAGAGGTTAGAGAACCCTTTTCAATAGAAGGGGCCAAGAAAGAAAACGAAATGTCTTTTATTTAACTTAGAAGAAAGGTAGAATAATTGCCGCTACGGAAAGAAGGTGAATCTCATGGCCGTCAAAACAGTTCTTCGCGAAGGCGAAACCCTCGACGAAGGCATGCGCCGCTTCAAAAGAAGCGTTAACAAAAGCGGAATCCTTCTCGAATCCCGTAAACGTGAATTCTTCCTTAAGACTGCTCTTCGTAGAAAGATGAAGAGCGAACTTGCTCGTCGCAAAAAGTATTAGAAAGACGATCCATCTCGAAAGGGATGGATTTTTTCGTAACAAAAATTGAAAAATCCCCCTATCTCTTATTGATGGAACAATTGATTTATGCCGGGAATAGGGGAGGATGCGGCTTAGCTTCCTTAAAAATGTTGCTCGTTCATCTAAAGAAAGACCGAAACTACGAGTATTTGGAAGATAATAACGCAAGATCTTTGGAAGACTTAAAGCTTCTTGCCGAAAAAGAAGGGGTCTTACTCACTTGGAAAAAGGCTAATAGCAAGAAAAGCATCGAAGAAAACACAACATTTCCTCTTCTTTTGCTCCTTGAAGGAAAGAACGAAAAGCATCTTGTTTATCTTAGGAAAAAGAAGAAAAACGGCTTCCTTATTTTTGATCCCGATATTGGAGAAACCTTTTTGACTTTTGAAGAACTCGAGGAGAAATGGACTCAAATATATGGAGAAGGGATTTTACGCGAAAAAGGGAAATGCGCCTATAAAAAGGGAAGGTATTTTACATTACGGGGAATTCTATCCATCCTCTTTTTCTTTCTGCTCTCGAGTCTTTCTTTCTTTTTGTCCTTTTACTTTTTCGAAGGCGAAATGCCAGTTTATCTAACCATCCTCTTTTTAGCGCTCGCCTCTCTGTTTTTCATCGTGGAAAAAGAGGCCTTGCGGCGTGAAATGCGCCGTTTTGACAAAGCGTTTCTTCCCTCTCTATTGAAAGAGAAAGAGGACCTAAAAGAAGGCTATAAAAATTTCTTAGACTTTAAAAAGAATCTTTTTTTGGAGCTAAGAACTTTTATTGAAGCGCCTATCGTTCTTATCGGGACGCTCCTCGTATTCGGAATAAACACGCCCTCCTTTTTATTAAGTGCCTTGCTCGTCATATTGGAAGCCACGTTGTCTTTATTAATCTTTAAGCCTCTTTCTTTAAAGGAAAAAAGAGATTTATCTTTGGAAGAGGAGAATCTCTTCTCGTTCGTACGTAAAGAAAAGGAAGAAACGGCTTTCCAAAAATATCGCGAATTTGAAAGGAAAATCGAAGGAATTTCGAAGAAAAACGAGTATCAGCGGCTTTTTAACGTTGTTTTCGCTCTTTTATTTTCGTTCTTGCCACCTTTGCTCGAAAAGCGAATCGAAACAAATTTCTTCCTTTTCGAGTTCTTTGCTCTAATGGCGGTGTTAGAAGCCTACAACCCTCTATTGGAACTTCTTAAAGGGGAGGAAGAAAGGAAAAAGAGCGAAGCGTACTTTCGCTCGCATTTCAAAAGAGGGGAGTGATATCGTCATCTATTAAAAAGATAGGTTTTATGCTAACCTATTGACATGGATTTACTCTTTGAAAATAATCTTGATCCCGCTTGGGACAAACTCGGCGAGCGCTATAAAAAATTAGAAAAAATCGCTTTTAAGATGCTCGGCATTAAAACCAATTATGAAGTGGATGTCTCTTTAGTCGATGATGAAACCATTCATGAAATTAATAAGAACTACCGAAACGTGGACCGCGTGACCGATGTCATTAGCTTCGCTTTTAACGACGACAAAGACCCGAAAGATCAAATTAACGACGAAACGACTCTTCGGATGCTAGGGGAAATTCTTATTTGCCTCCCTCAAGCAGAGCGACAAGCAAAAACAATAGGGAATAGCATCGATCGAGAGCTTGGTTTTTTATTTATCCACGGTCTCCTTCATTTGCTTGGCTATGACCATCAAACCACAGAAGAAGAGGAAATCATGTTCCCTCTCCAAGAAAAAATCCTTTCGGAGGAAGAAAAAGAATGATATCGACTGAACTCGTTGAAAAAGCCAAAGAAGCGATGGAGCTTTCCTATTCGCCTTATTCCCATTTCCCTGTGGGGGCGGCGATTCTTTGCCAAGATGGTTCCGTTTATTTAGGGGCAAACGTTGAAAATAGCTCTTTCCCATGTGGCATTTGCGCTGAAAGAAACGCCTTATATCACGCGATGATGGAAGGGAAGACCAAAGAAGACTTTGTGGCCTTGGCCATTATCACCGACACGGATGAAGTCGCTTCCCCATGTGGTTTATGTCGCCAAGTGCTAAGTGAGCTTTACCCAGAAGATGCGCCGATTTATTTAGCGAATACTAAAGGGGAAATCCGTCAAACCACTATCGAAGAACTTCTTCCTTTCGCCTTTAATGGAGATGAAATCTAATGAAAACGGGATTCGTAGCCCTTTTGGGAAGGCCAAACGCCGGTAAAAGCACCCTTTTAAATGCGATTTTAAGCAAAAAGGTATCAATCGTCTCACCAAGGAGTCAAACGACAAGAGACGATATTCTCGGAATCTATAACGAAAAAGATCTTCAGATAGTTTATGTGGATACACCTGGGCTTTTCGAGGGAGAAGAGGCTCTTTATAAAGCGATGTACCACTCCGCCCGCCGGTCGTTAAGCGACGTTGACGCCCTTTGCTATTTGGTCGATTGTTCAATCGATTCTTTCGATCAAGACGACACTTTTATAAAAAGCATCAAACTCGATAAACCAAAATTCCTTTTATTAAACAAAATCGACAAAGTCCGCCTTCCCCGTATGGAAGAAATAAAAGAGCATTTTAAAGAAACCGCGAAAGATTACAAAATCATTGAAATAAGCGCTCTAAAAAATTTCGGTTTAAAAGATATCAAAACGGCTTTGAAAGAAGCGCTTCCTGAAGGTCTTCCTTTTTATCCAGAAGACGTTATCACCGATAAGGATAAGCCCTTCCTCGCCAAAGAAGTGATTCGCGAAAGCCTCTTACATTTCTTAAAAGAGGAAATCCCTCACGATTGTGCTGTCGTCATCGATTCTTTCGAGGAGAAAAAAGATGGTAAGTCCGCCATCGTTAGGGCGACCATCTATTGTTCGAAAAATAACCAAAAAGCCATTATCGTCGGTAAAAACGGCGATATGATCAAAAAGATTTCGATGCGTAGCCGCCACGAATTAGAAGGCATGTGGAAAATGAACGTGAGCCTTTATTGTGAAGTAGAGGTTCTCGAAAACTGGAGAAATGACCCAAGAAAGCTTTTAAAAGTCGGCTATGGCAATAAGGAAAGACGCTAAAACTCTTGAAGGAATCGTCATTAGAGCGGTCGACTACAAGGATAACGACCAAATCGTTGAACTTTTGACACGAGAAGGACGTTTTTCTTTTTTAGCGCGAGGTAGCAAAAAGATGACGAGCAAAAACGCTTCGTCCCTTTTAGCGTTAACGAAGGGGGATTACACCGTTTTCGAAGGTCCACAAGGCGGTCTTTCCTTAAAAGAAGCAATTCCAATAAGAACGATCAATCCTCTCGATGATATCGAAAGGGTTTTTGCTTTGAATTTCCTTAGCGAACTTGCTAAAAATTTTACGAATGAAGTGAGTGATTACCAAAATGTCTATGAAATCTTAGACGATACGCTCCAAAATCTAAGCGAAGGCTTTGATGCCCTTAGCGCCTCTCTTATTTTCTTTGCCAACATGTTAAAAGAAAACGGCATCGCTCTAAACGTTTCAAAATGCGTTCGCTGTGGGGAAAAGAGGAATATTGTCGGCATTTCTTATACGGATGGTGGTTTTGTTTGCAAGGATGATATTCATAGCGAAAGCGAAAGAAAAAGCGCTTACGAACTAAAAGTCATCCGTTTTTCTTTCATGGTCCCCAAAGAAAAAATGGGTTCTGTCTCATTTGAAAAAAAGACCTCCATAAGCCTCTTAAAAGAGTGGGGGCGTTTTGTCGAGGAGAGTTTTGGCTATAAAATAGCTTCTTTAAAGCTTCTATCGATATTTTGAGTACTCTTAAAGTGTGTTGACATACGGTTTTCACTCATTAAACTCTTTTTGTTACAAAAAGAGGAAAAAAATGGCTTCAAAATTCACATTTGAAAAAATCGTTACGCATTTACAAGCAACCGGCTACGTTTATGCCGGTTCGGCTATATATGGCGGATTATCGAACACTTGGGATTATGGCCCTCTCGGCGCGGAATTAAAGAAAAACATCCGTGGATGTTGGCGGAAGAGATTCGTTCAAGAGTCGCCAACCAACGTCGGTTTGGACGCCGCTATCCTTATGAACCCAAAAGTGTGGGAAGCCACAGGGCACGTCTCGACCTTCAACGACCCGATGATCGACTGCAAAGCTTGCAAAGCCCGTCATCGCGCCGACGAACTTATCAAATCTCAATATCCCGATACCGATACCGATGGCATGACCTTCGAAGATATGGACGCGTTCATCAAAAGCCATAAACTCGTTTGCCCAGAATGCGGCAAGAGCGATTTCACTCCGATTCGTAAATTCAATATGATGTTCAAGACCCATATTGGGGTTACGGAAGACGGCAGCTCTCTTGTTTATTTGCGGCCCGAGACCGCGCAAGGCGTCTTTGTGAATTTCAAAAACGTTCAAAGAAGCGCACGCAAAAAACTTCCTTTCGGCATTTGCAATTCCGGCAAAAGCTTCCGTAACGAAATCACTCCAGGGAACTTCACCTTCCGCACGCGCGAATTTGAGCAAATGGAAATGGAATTCTTCTGTAAGCCTGGCACGGACCTCGAATGGTTCAAATATTGGAAAGACTATTGCCTTAAATTTGTCGAATCCCTCGGCCCGAAAGCAGAAAATCTTCGCTTTCGCGACCACGAACCGGCGGAGCTTGCCTTCTATAGCAAGGCTACCACAGACGTCGAATACGATTTCCCATCTATCGGCTGGGGAGAGATTTTAGGCGTGGCGGATCGTACCGATTACGACTTAAAGAGACACCAAGAATATAGCAAACAGGACCTCACTTATTTCGACCCCGAAACGAATGAACGCTATCTCCCTTACGTCATTGAACCTTCAATGGGTCTCGATCGCCTTATGCTTATGGCGATGGTTGACGCCTATGACGAAGAAGCCTTAGAAGGAGGGGATACGCGCGTTGTGATGCATTTGCTTCCCGCTCTTGCCCCATATAAGGCGGCCATCCTTCCTTTAAGCAAAAAGCTAGAAGGAAAAGCCATGGAAGTCTTAAAACTTCTTAATCCACATTTCATGGTTTCTTATGATGTTACCGGCTCTATTGGCAAGCGCTATCGTCGCCAAGACGAAATCGGAACGCCTTATTGCATCACCATCGACTTTGAAACCGAAAACGATAAGCAAGTGACGATTCGCGAAAGAGATTCGATGAAGCAAATCCGTTTACCCATTGCCGACCTTGTAAGCTTCCTTAACGAGAAGTGCTTCTATTAAAGAGGGGATGCATGAACGATATCCGCCCTTTAGTCGATAGCATCCTTTCTCAAACGGACATTGTAACCGTTATTTCAGCCTATATTCCCGTTATCAAAAAAGGCCGAAATTTCGCTTCCGTCTGTCCTTTTCACGACGACCATCATCCTTCGATGAGCATCTCCCAGGAAAAGCAGATTTTCAAATGCTTCGCCTGCGGCGCCAGCGGAAACGCCATCTCTTTTGTTGAAAAATACGAGCATTGCTCTTTTTTCGAAGCGCTTAAGAAAGTTGCTGACATCATGGGGATAAAGGATCCTCGTCTAAAAGAAGATTCCTTCTTACCAAAAATAGACGATAGAACTGCATCCTTATATTCTTGCATCAACGACCTTCAAAAATTCTATGAATATGGCTTAACGACTCCCGAAGCTCAAATAGCAAGGGATTATCTTAAGAAAAGGGGCATCTCCCAACAAGACGTTCAAAAATACGGTCTTGGATATAGTCTTCAAGACGGACGAAAAACCATTGAATACCTCACGAAAAAAGGCCATTCCGTCAAGGCGATTGAAGATATCGGCATTGCTTTAGCGAAAGCGGATGGCATGAGCGATTCCAATGCTGGAAGATTGATGTTCCCTTTAAAAAACCCACAAGGGCAAGTGGTCGGCTATAGCGCAAGAAGGCTCCTTGATAACGATACTGCAAAATATATCAACTCCCCTGAAACGCCTATCTTTAAAAAGGGGAAACTCCTTTACAATTACCATAATGTCCGCCCTGTAGCGAGACACTCCGGCTATGTTTATCTTCTCGAAGGCTTTATGGACGTCATGGCTTTAGGAAGAGCGGGAATAGAAAGCGCCCTCGCGCTTATGGGCACTAGCCTTACGGCGGAACAAATATTCTTGCTTCGACAACTCAATGCTGAGGTGCGAGTCTGCTTAGATGGCGACGCACCTGGGCAAGAAGGAATGATGAAAATCATCACCCAGCTTAATAAAGCCGGTCTCTCCTTCCGACTCGTAAGCAATCCTGGAGATTTACGAGACCCGGATGACATTTATCAAGAGGCGGGCGCTCGTGAGCTCATTACGAAAATGAACAACTTAGTGGATCCTTTCACCTTCCAAGTGAATTATTACACCAACGTTCGGAGCTTAAAAACCCCCGAGGAGCGGGCCAAAGTGATGCATTATTTCATCCCCCAACTTCGAAACATTCCAGCAGGCCTTGAGCGCGAAAATACAATCGTGAAACTCGCTAAGGCCACCGGTTACGAAAAAGAGGCCATACGTGAGGAAATCAATAAAGCGGAGCCGGGCGAAAAAACGGAAGAAGAGATCGACTATTCCGAAGAAATCGAACTTTCCAAATTTCACCCCGAGCAACGTTTCCGAAAGCGACTCTTCAAGGCCGAACGCGAAACGCTCTACTACATGCTTCTTTATCCCGAAGCCGTGGACTTCTTCAAGAAGAACATCGATAACTTCGCAAGCCCAAATTACAACGAAATTGCCAATTACATCATCGACTACGTGCAAAAAAGAAACGACAAAATATCCTTGTCTCTCCTTCTAGGCGACATCGAAACCAACGACGAAGAGGAAAACAAAGATGGTCTTATTGCCACGATTAACGATGTATCCGACGACACTTACCATCCATCCTTCAGCCTTGAACAACTCCAAGCTTGCGCCGAAGCCATAGGCGAAGAAAAGGCGAGAATGAGCGATGATGCGCTCCTCTCGAAGGATCTCGAAGGAAAAGATATCCGCTCCCAAGCGGAAATCCTAAAAGAGTACGCGAAACGCCATAAATCGCGTCTTAGACAAGTTGCTAAAAAGAAAGAATAAAAAAGAAAGGAAAAAGAGCCCCATGCCTACAAAGAAAACGAAAAAGAAAATCGAAGAGGAAAACGAAGAAGAGATCGATCTTGATGTTAGCGTCGACGAAGACGAAGAAAACGAAGGTCGTCTTAAAACGCTCGAAAAAATAGAAAAGGATCTCCTCAAGAAAGCCAAAGCAAACGGCAATTCCATCACCCAAGACGAAATCGATAACGCTTTTCAAAAGTACGATTTAAGCGACGACGATTTAAGCGGCGTCATCGACTTCTTCCACGAAAACAAAGTCAACGTCATTAATGAAGATGAAGAGGCGAATTTGGAGAATGGTCCAACCGAAGCCGATTTGTTAAAAGGCGAGGAAGACGATGACCTCGATGACGATGTCGACGAGAGCGAAAAAAAGGAAATTGCCGATATTGATGAATTTTCGAAGATTCAGTCAGGCGAAGTCAAAGTCAATGACTCCGTGAAGATGTATCTTAAGGAAATTGGCAAAGTCAATCTTTTGACGGCCAAAGAAGAAACAGAGCTCGCCAAAAGAATTGCCGCTGGCGAGAAGGCCAAAGAAGATTTGCCAAAAATCCAAGAAACGGGCGATGAGGCTGCCATAAGAGAGGCCAGATATACAATTGCCGATGGCGCGGCCGCTAAAGATCAGCTCATCACCGCGAATTTGCGCTTGGTTATCGCCATCGCAAAACACTACGTTGGACGTGGCATGCATTTCTTGGACCTTATCCAAGAAGGCAACATGGGTCTTATTAAAGCGGTCGAAAAATTCGATTACACCAAAGGTTTCAAATTTTCAACCTACGCTACCTGGTGGATTCGCCAAGCCATTACACGCGCTATTGCGGACCAAGCCCGTACCATCCGTATCCCTGTCCATATGGTTGAAACCATTAACAAGATGACGCGCGTTCAAAGACAGCTCGTCCAAGAGCTAGGACGTGATCCAACAGCTGAAGAAATAAGCAATCGCATGGATGGAGCCTTATCGCCTGAAAGAATTCGCGAAATTCAACGCATTGCCTTAGAACCCGTTTCTTTGGAAACGCCAATTGGTGAAGAAGACGATTCTCATTTGGGCGATTTCATCGAAGATAAAGAGGCGCAATCCCCCGAAGAATTCACGACAAAATCTCTCCTTAAAGACGAACTTTATGACATCATGCGCGATTTAACAGACCGTGAAGAAAGAGTTCTTCGACTCCGTTATGGACTCGATGACAATCGACCAAGAACACTCGAAGAAGTGGGACGTGAATTTGGCGTTACGCGCGAACGTATCCGGCAAATTGAAGCCAAAGCCATCCGTAAGCTCCGTCATCCAACGAGAGCTAAAAAACTCGGTGATTATCGCGATAATATGTATTTCAACGGCCCAGAAACACACATTAAAGAAAAATAAGAATGGAAAACGCTTTAGACCTTAAAAAGATCGTCGAATCGCTTCTTGCCATAAATAAAGAGAAAGGTGGCCTCACCGAAGAGGAACTTTTCGAAGCGCTCGATCAATATAATCTTTCGCAAGAGGATTTCAATGAGACCCTCTTGGCCCTCAAAAAGAAAGGGGTCCAGCAAAAAGAAGATAAGATCGAGCGGCTAAATGCTCCCTTAAACGATCCCTTAAATCTTTACTATAACGAAATGGGAAAATACCCTCGTTTAAGCGAAGAGGAAACGCTTTCGCTTTTTAAGGTCTATCAAAAGCTTCCAAAACTTGAAAAGGAGCTCCAAGAGGCTAAGAAAGCGAAAAAAGACGTAAGCCAGATAGAAAAGGGCATCCAAGAAGCGATTGAAGCGAAAAATAAAATCATACTCGGGAACCTTCGTCTCGTCGTGTATGTGGCAAAAAAATACCAAAACATCAGTAATTTGCCCCTTATCGATATCATCCAAGAAGGAAATATTGGACTTGAACGAGCGGTAGAGAAATTCGATCCTGAGAAAGGATTCCAGTTTTCGACTTATGCCCATTGGTGGATTAAGCAGGCCGTTCTTCACGCGTTAACGGTCGAAGCGCGTCCTATACGAATCCCAACAAGGCTATTAAACAACTACCGAATGGTTCAAAAGGAAAAAGATGCCTTTATCTCTTTGAAAGGGCGAGCGCCGACTGATGAAGAACTCTCAAAAATCACAAAGCTTTCTCTCAAAGAAATCGAGGAATGCTCTTCTCTTCCTTTAAACACTCTTTCTATCGATGCGCCCATTAGCGATGATGGGGATGAATTTAGCTCCATCATCAAAGACCCATCGGAAGAAGAAACGCCAAGCTCTTTAGGGGAAGAAGAGAACGAAAAAGCGGTGGATGAGGCGCTTTATGCGCTCAATGACCGTGAAAAAGACATCATCGCTCGAAGCTTCGGCTTGGCGGGAAAAGAGCCAGAAAGTCTTGAATCCATCGGAAAAAGCTATGGAATTACCAGGGAACGCGTTCGCCAACTTCGCGAACATGCCCTTTTAAAAATGCGGAAGAAAATCGAAAAATGAAAAAACTTTCGAAACGACTATCGGCCATTGCTTCTTTAGTGGACAAAGACTCTTTCATTGCCGACATCGGGAGCGATCATTGCGCGTTACCCACCGCCCTTTTTAGCGAGGGAAGAATCAAGAACGCTTTCGCCGTCGAAAACAAAAAAGGGCCTTATTCCCGTATGAAAAGGGCAATTGAAGAATCCGGCTTTCCTATAGAACCCTCTTTATCAAACGGTCTAGAAAAACTCCCAAAAGAAGTCGATACCATCGTTCTAGCCGGTCTAGGAGGGCCACTCATCGTCAATATTCTTTCCCAAAACGAAAGGAAGCTTGAAACAATAAGAACCATCATTATCGACGCCCATAACGATAAAAAGATGGTCATAGATTTCTTAGAGAAGAAAGGTTTTCATATCGTTGATAACATCTTTCTTATCGAAAGCAATATCGCCTATGATGTCATGAAATGGAGCAAAGGAAAGCCGGCGAAGCCTTATAGCGAACTCGAAAAGGAATTTGGACCATTAAACCTTACGAAACGCCCTAAAGAATGGCTTTTAACCTTAGAAAAGAGCCTCCGAGAGAAGGAAAGGATCTTGTCTTTATTAAAAGAAAAGAGCGATAAACAGCTGACCTTAAAAAAGGAAATTGGCACATTAAGAGGACTACTTTATGAAAACGAAAAGTCTCATTCGTAAGTTGGCTTCTCTTTATCCTCAGCGATTAAGAGAAATATATGATTTCGGAGGACTGCAAGTCGGAGGATACAAAGAAGACACGTCGAGAATATTCATAGCCCTCGATTTCGATGAAACTCTTTTGGAAGAAGTATCTTCTTTTAAGCCCGATCTCATCATAACGCATCATCCATTTTTCTTTGGAAAGGCAAAAGACATATTAGAGACGGATCTAGAAAAGAAAAGATGCTACGACTTTTTAAGAAAGGAAGGCATACCTCTAGCGAGCTATCACACGAATTTCGATAGGGCGAAAGGAGGCATGAACGACGCTCTGGCGGAAGCCTTGGAACTAAAAGACATTAAGCCTCTCATGGGGGATGATATGGCCAGAGGCGGCTTCTTAAAGGAAAGCATGCCTCTCGAAGACTTCGTCCCTTTCGTCCTAAAAAAGTTAGCGGCGCCTTATGGAGGCTTAATTCACGAAGGAAAGAACACCATCCAAAGCGTCGCCATCATCGGCGGTGGCGGCTCTCGTAGTTACAAGGCCGCTCTCCAAGAAGGCTACGATATTTTCCTTTCTGGCGATTGTCCGCATCACGTGAGGAGAGAAATCATATTGTCTCATTACAATTATTTAGATTTACCCCATGAAATCGAATCAATCTTTGTTGATAAAATGACTAATGTATTACTAAATATAGACTATTCTTTAACTATTAAAGGCGTGAAACACGAACTTCCTTGGATCATCTATCACAGAGACTCCAAATAGTCTTTAACCGCTAGAACTTCCTCTTTAGAACTTGAAGCGCCACTCCCAAGCAAGACGTTTTTCGCTCCTTCGAGAGGGAGCTTTTTTACCTCTTCGAAAGAAAGGCATAGATATGAAAAGGCCTTCGGATATGTCTTTTTAGCGACTTCAAGAAGCTTTTGACTATTGTTGCTCGTCTTCGAACCAAGAATGATAACGAGATCAAATAATCCCTCTTTTTTTAGTGCCGCCTGCCTCTTTGTTGCATCAAGACATCGCGTTTTTTCAAAAATGGCGTCCGGATAAACTTCTTCGATAGCGGATTCTCGTTGATTGACTTCTTCAAGCGTCATCGTCGTCTGCGAATAAACGTGCACTTTCTTTTTGTGGAGAGGCACCTCTTTCTCTTCTGAAATAAGAAAAACATTTTGGGGGTCGATCGATAGAGCGGCAAGCGCCTCGGAATGGCTCTTCTTTCCAATGAAAAAAACCGTTTCTCCAAGGCTAAGCGATTCTTTTATCTTCCTTTCGTTTTGAGACACAAAAGGACAAGTGGCGTCATAAATAAAGCAAGAACGGCTCTTGGCGATTTCCAAATAAGAGTCCGGATGTCCATGGGCGCTAAAGCAAAGAACGCTACCTAAAGAAAGATCTCTTAGACTTTTTTCAATCGCTTCTCTCGAGCCGTCAATCACCTCAAACCTTTCTTTTTTTAGTTCCTCAAGCACTTTTTCGTTATGAACGAGGGGCCCAATGAGATATATTGTTTCGGACGGATGTTCTTCTTTGGCTCTTTGAATAATCGAAAGGGCTCGAAGAACGCCTCCACAAAATCCAAACGGTTCTAGGAGTGTGACCTTCATGCTCCCATTATGAGCCATTCGAAAAAAAGATGTAGCGAAAATTTCGGAGGTCCCTATGAGCTTCAAAAGATTTGATTTAAGCGATGAACTCGTCCATGCCTTAGAAAAGCTCGGCTATAAAGAGCCTTCTAATGTCCAAAGTGCCGTTATCCCAAAAGCTTTAAGAGGAAAGAGCTTGCTCGCTCAAAGCGAAACGGGAAGTGGCAAAACGCACGCTTACCTTATCCCCATTCTGCAAAAAATAGACCGTAACCTCTCTCGCCCTCAAGCCCTTATCATCGCGCCAACGCGAGAGCTTGCTCGACAAATCTATGAATTCGCGAGGGCCTTTGAGAAATATCTCCCAAAGCTCCGCGTTCGCCTTTTCTCAAGTGAAAGCGAAGTCACCGATAATGCTGAAGGCGTCAAAATGCCGCCTCAAATCATCATTGGAACCCCAGGACGCTTAAAAGATGTCTTGCTAAATCGTCAGCTCTATAGCGTGCGCAATGTGCGTTTCTTTGTTCTCGACGAGGCGGATATGCTTCTCGATCTTGGCTTTTTTGAGGACATCGAGGCCATCGCAAGCGCTTTAAAAGAACCTCAGACGATGGTTTTTAGCGCGACTCTTAAGCCCAATCTCAAAGACGAGCTCGATAAATTCGTGCCAAGCGATTTCGAGTTCGAAAGCGAAAACGTCGAGACTTCCAAAAACGTCACCCATCACCTCGTCGATATCAAACATATTGGCGAAGGGGCGGCCGTCCTTCGCTTCCTCGAAATTCGTAAACCCTATCTATGCATCGTCTTCGCCTCGAAAGTGGAAAAGGTCAACGCGATTTATAAAACGCTTAAAGAGAATGGGGTCGAGGCCCTTTATTACAGCGGCTCGTTAGAAGATAGAAGCCGTAAGAAAGCCTTACGCGCCATACGTTCGAACAAATACGCCGTTATCGTCGCTAGCGACCTTCTTTCGAGAGGCATCGATATTCCAGATGTGACCGATGTCATTTCCGTCGATCTTCCAAATGACCTCGAATTCTATTTCCATCGCGCGGGCCGCTCTGGGCGCTTCGGAAGGAAGGGCGACTCTTGGGTCTTTTACAATAACGACTCGACAGCACTTCCTTTAAAGCTCCTTGACGAAGGTGTCTCTTTCGAATTCTTGACTCTCACCAAAGATGGTCTTAAGAAAGATCCTGTGGGGCTTTTGCCAAAAACAAAGCTAAAGAAGAAAAAAGAGCTCCCGGAAGAGGAAATCAAGGAAATCAAAATTGCGAAAGCCCTCTCTCGTCCAAAACACATCGAACCGATGTATAAGAAAAAACAACAGTTCGCAATTGAAAAAGTGAAAAAGAAGTACCGCAAAAAGGCCATCCGCAAGGCTATCCGAGAGTCGCTTGCAAAAAAGGCAAGAGGGGATTATTAAAGCTTCTTAAGCTCTTCGACGAGCGTTTCGAAAGCGATTTCTTGAGGCAAGGTTTTAATGGCCTTGCCTTTTTTAAACAAGACGAAATATTCCTTGGCGCCCGCTAAGCCAATATCGGCTTGCTTAGCTTCGCCTGGGCCGTTGACGGCACAACCCATGATAGCCACGGTTTTATCGATTTGGTTCTCTTCGAGATATCGAAGGACTTTTTTCGCTAAAGGAAGCAAATCGACTTCGGTTCGGCCGCAAGTCGGGCAAGAGATGAAGCGAGGCCAATCTTTTTTAAGCCCTAAATCAAGAAGAAGGCGGTTCGCCGCTTTAACTTCTTCGATGGGATCCTCGGTTAAAGAAATACGAATGGTATTCCCGATTCCTTCCATAAGAAGAGGAGCTAAGGCAATGGTGGAGCGGATCAAAGAAACTTCCTTTGGCCCAGCTTCCGTAACACCTAGATGCAGCGGGTAGGAAAAGGATTCGGCGGCAAGACGATAGGCTTCCATCGTTTCAAGGGCATTGCTCCCCTTAAGAGAAAGAACGATGTCATCAAAACCGTATTTATTGAGGATGGCAATGTGTTTCTTCGCGCTTTCGAAAAGCAAAGCGCCTTGGGAAAGATTGGGTTTCTCCTTTAAAAGAGTTTTATCGATGGAACCGCCATTGACGCCAATTCGAATAGGAGCGTGATGGGCTTTAGCGGCTTGAAGAACCTCTTTGATTCTCTTTTCCTCACCGATGTTCCCGGGATTAATGCGAATAGCATCGACGCCACTTTCTAAGGAAGCTAAAGCCAAGCGGTAATCCATGTGGATGTCAGCCACGAGTGGAATGGACACTCGTTTCTTTATTTCTTTGATTGCAGCCGCATCAAGAAAATCGAGCACCGAGACGCGCATAATCTTAGCCCCAAAAAAAGCAGCTTCGTTAATTTGTTTGCTTACCTCTTCGATGCGAGAGGTTTTGATATTGCACATCGATTGAACGATGATTTCGTCGTTGCCACCTAAGGTCAACGAGCCAATCGCAATGGGTTTCGTTTGATTTCTTTTAAAAGACATAACCTCATTTTAGACTCCGTCAAAGGAATAAAAAAGGCGAGAAAAGCGATAAAATTCAAGGAAGCGACGAAAAGTTACGTTTTTGTTCTAGATAAATAAGAAGGGGTGTGCTAGACTTGCACCTGCAAAAGAAAGAAGAGTGAATTTTTATGGCCAATAGCAAACGTGATCAAGTCATCCTTGCCTGCTCCGAATGCAAGGAACACAACTACATTACAACGCGCAACAAAAAGACCCATCCAAACAAGATGGAAACCATGAAATATTGCAAGCGTTGCAGAAAAGAAACGCTTCATAAAGAATGCAAATAAGGCTCCGGCCTTATTTTTTTATGATGCGTATCGTTAAGCTTCATTTCGCCCCCGATTGGTCCTGTAACACTTACGTTCTAGGTGATGAAGGGAAACCCGCGCTTGTTGTCGATCCCGGGAGCAATAAAGACAACAAACTTCAAAACTACCTCCAAAAGCACCACGATGGGAAGCTTCAAGGCATTTTATTGACTCATGGGCACATCGATCACATCTGGGGTTTAGGCTCCTTAACTTCGAAAGCGCCTCTCTTTCTTTCCTCTTCCGAAGTTCCGTTTCTTACAAAGCCAAAACTCAATCTTTCTTATGAATTCCTAGGAGAGAATTTCACTTATGAAGATTCAAACCTCTTGCCCGTAGAGGATATGGACGAAATCTCCTTTGGCGAAATGTCGGTGAAGGTCTTAGAAACCCCTTTCCACACAAAGGGAAGCGTTTGTTTCTATTTCGAGAAAGAAGCCGCTTTATTTAGTGGCGATACCTTATTCCATCTAAGCGTTGGAAGAAGCGATTTGCCAGGGAGTGAAGAAAGGCTGATGACGGATTCTCTGAAGAAATTAAAGGTGCTTCCACCCCAAACGGTCGTTTACCCAGGGCATGGCAAGAAGACAACACTTCAAAACGAATTTCTTTACAACCCGTTCTTAAATCGAAATTGACGAGAAAACACGCCTCAAAACCGCGAAAGCGGTGGCATAGCTCTTAATTTTGTTCTATCATTACGCCGTATCTTGAAAAGGAGAAGAAAATGAACGTTACTGAATTACGTCCCGGAAATTACTTCGAAGACGAAAACACCCTCTATCAGGTCATCGATATTCTTTTGAATAAGACGGCCATGAGAAAAATGGTCGCCAAGGTTAAAGTGAGAAACGTCCGTAGTGGTGCCATCACGGAACTCAGCCGCAACAGTGGCTATGATGTCCAACCCGTTTCCATCACCAAAAAGGTTATGCAATACCTCTATGATGGCGGCGAAACCCTTGTCTTCATGGATCCTAAGACCTATGAGCAAATCGAACTCCCCAAAGTTGGTCTCGAAAGCCAAATCCCTTACCTCGCCCCCAATGGCGAAGTCACGATTGCATGCTATGATGAAGAAGTCTTAGGCATCGAACTCCCAAGCAAAGTTGCTCTTGAAGTTGTCGATTGCGAGCCTGGCGTCCGTGGTGACACCGTCACCAATGGCGGCAGCAAAGACGCCGTCTTAGAAACCGGCTTAAAAATCCGCATCCCTCTCTTCATCGAAAAAGGCGAAAAGGTCTTGGTCGATACCACGACTGGTAAATACGACAAGAGGGCCTAATCTCGATGGATATCGAAGTCTGGCAATTTATCCTTTATATCGTCCTTGCCTTATTGGTGGGTGGCATCGCCGGCTTTTTCGGCGCGAGGGCTCTTATCAAACGCGAAATGAAAAAGAACCCGCCGATTAGCGAAGCCGCTATCCGAGCCATGTTCATGCAAATGGGAAGAAAGCCCAGCGAAGCACAAATTCGCGCCGTCATGAACAAGATGAAACAAGGCGACTAAGAAAATCGAGATAATGCCAAGCGCATCCAAAGGGTGCGCTTTTTTGATACACTTAGTTGGTATCAGATAAGAGAACAAAATCGTCTTTTTCTTTCCTTCGAACAAGCGTTTTTATTTAGGAGAAGAAACTCATTCGAAAGTCAAAGAAAGAGCGTGAAGACCCTATATGAAAGGAAAAGAGAATGATAGGGGAGAAGTCTAAAGAAGGTTAAAGAGTATTTGGAAGACAAAAAATAAGCGAAAATAAGACTTATTTTTAAGCTTATTTTTATCTTCATTTTAATCTTTAAAATAGAAGTGATAGCGGTGGAAAAAGGAGGGCATTTTTCTTTCATTTTGAAATTTACCATTTCAGAAGGCAATCAATCATCAATTTTTAAAATTTGTCAATGAAAAACAAGCCTACAATCGATTGAATATGCTCATTTTATGAGACGTGTATATTTTTCCACACTCTTTTTGTAATAACTATAAATCTACTAATTAACTACTTTTCCCAATGGAGTGGCTTTTCCACGCCATCCTTGATCCTTTTGATGTTGTCTTTATGACGATAAACAAGAATCAAATACACAAGGGTTATGGCAACCCCACTTTCCAATCCGATGCGAAGCGTTCCACCAAGTCCAAAGGTCCAAGAAAGAAGACTTGAATCAAAGCCCGAGCCTAAGCAAAAAGCGACGATGGAAAGCGTCCAACTAAGAAGCGTGAGAACCGCTCCCGTCAATATAGACGCCTTGCTCATCACTTTCTTAGTTATCTTGAAACAAAGGAAAAAGACGAGGAAGCAAAGGGGGAAAAGTATAGGACTTGTGCCACCCACGCTTCCATAAAAACAAGCGACCGCTTTACCACCTTTCCCTTTGAGGTAAGGGGAGAAGCAATGGCCAAGACTTGCAAAAACGAGAGACCCCCAAAGATAGATTTGGCCTTCATCCCAGAAGGGAGCTACGTTTCGAAGGGGGCTAAAGCTAAGCAAAGCGAACACGCTCCAAAACACGGCTGCCGTTTTAAGGATGTCTAAAGTGATGACGGCAACCCCCGCCTTCTTTCCAAGCACCCTTCCGGCGTTGGTTCCGCCTGAGTTATGGGAACCGTAATCAAGCGGATTCTTCTTATAAAAAACTTTGCCAACGATGACGGCGGTCGGTATAGCGCCGAAAAGATAAGAAAAAGCAAAGATTCCAAGCATCAAAAGCACATTAAACAAGATGGGATTCATAGACTACCTCCAGGGACGCTCTATTATGTATAATAGCCCTACATTTTTGAATTCTTTTTTGCTATACTTTCGTTCGAAAGTGGATAGATAGAGCAATGGACGAACTATTGAACGAAGAAAATAGATACTCGGCAAGTCAAATCGAAATTTTAAGCGAGATGGAAGGGGTCCGAAAGCGCCCTGGCATGTATATCGGCTCGACCAACCTTAATGGCCTCCATCACTTGGTTTGGGAGATTGTCGATAACGCCGTGGACGAAGCGGTTAACGGTTTTGGTAAGAAAATCACCGTGACCATGATGAAAGACGGCTCTATCCAGGTGGAAGACGAAGGAAGAGGCATTCCCGTCGATATTCATCCCGAAGCCAAAATCCCCGCTGTCCAACTTATCTTCACCACCCTCCATAGCGGTGGCAAATTCAATTCCAAAGTCTATCAAACGGCTGCTGGCCTTCATGGCGTTGGAGCAACCGTTACGAACGCTTTAAGCGAATGGGTGGAAGTCACAATCTACCGCCAAGGCCAAATCTATCAAATCCGTTTCCATAATGGCGGCGAGCTGGAAACGCCTCTTCACGCCATCGGACAAACTTCGAAACACGGCACGACCGTTCGTTTCAAACCCGATCCAAAAGTCTTCCCGAATACCAAGTTCAACTGGGATACGATCTATAACCGCTTGGAGGAAAAGAGCTATCTCCTTAAAGGCGTACATTTCATACTGAAAGACCAAGCGACCGGCAATAGCCACGAATTCTATACGGAGCGCGGCCTTTATGAATACGTGCAATCCATCACGCAGAATAAAAACCGCCTTGGTGAAATCATCGATTTTAATGATTCCACGAACCCTTCTGGCATCAAACTCGAAGTAGCCATGTGCTGGTGCCTCCAAGACTATAACGAAAACATCTTTTCGTACGCTAACGACGTTCGAACGGCCGATGGTGGAACGCACGAAAGTGGTTTTAAGACCGCTTTGACCAAGGCCATTAACGAATGGGCAGTCAATAACGAAGTCATTCGTAACAATCAATCGATTGACGGCGCCGATATCCGCGAAGGATTAACCGCCATCATTTCAGTAAAGGTTCCTGAGAATAAGCTCGAATACGAAGGGCAGACCAAAGGGAAGCTCGGCACTCCCGAAGCAAGTCCCGTCGTCGCCGATATCGTTTCTCGCAATCTCAGCTATTATCTAAGCGAGCATAAGGCTTTTGCGGTGGACCTCGTTAAAAAGTGCTTAGCCTCCAAGGAAGCCCGCGAAGCCGCAAGAAAAGCGCGCGAAGCAGCTCGTGGGGTTAAGAAGAAGACAAACGACCTCATCATCAGCGATAAACTCGCGAGCGCCCAATCGAAAGACTATAAGAACAACGAACTCTTTATCGTCGAAGGCGATTCCGCCGGTGGCAGTGCAAAAGCAGGTCGAGACCGTCTCCATCAAGCTATTTTGCCTTTAAGAGGAAAGCCTCTTAACACCGACAGCGTTTCGATGGAACGCATCGTCGAAAACGTCGAATTTAGCACTCTCATTCAAACGATCGGAGCTGGTGTTGGGCAAGATTTCGATCCTGAAGAAAGCCATTATGGCAAGATCATCATCATGACCGATGCCGATACCGATGGCGCTCATATTCAAACCTTGCTCTTGACCTTTTTCTATAACTACATGAAGCCTCTTATCGAAAAAGGGATGGTTTATATCGCCCAACCTCCACTCTATCGGGTCTATAAAAAGAGTGATACTTCCAAACATATTTATTGCTGGAGTGATGAGGAACTCGAGAAAGCGAAAGAAAAGATCGGCCCTGGCTATGGCATCAACCGTTATAAGGGTCTTGGTGAAATGAATGCCAGCCAATTGAGTGACACCACCATGAACAGGCAAACGCGTATTCTTACGAGAGTTTCTATTGAGGACCCTCTCCTTGTAGAAAAGCGTATCGGAACCCTGATGGGGAAAGACAGCGTTTTACGTTGGAATTGGATTAAAGAAAACGTCACTTTCAATAACGAAGACAGTTTCGTTAATGAAGTCAAAATCGGGAAATAATTATGAAGAAAAAGAAAGAGGAAGAAGTCGTCGTCGAAAACATCGTCAAAGGTGCTCTCGACGATTTGATGGGCGAAAAATACGCCATTTACGCCAAAGACGTCATCCAAGACCGCGCCATTCCAGATGCGCGCGATGGTTTAAAACCGGTTCAGCGCCGCATCATTTACGATATGTGGAAGACGGGAAACACCATCGATAAGCCCACTAAGAAATGCGCTCACATCGTTGGCGACGTCATGGGTAAATTTCACCCGCACGGCGATTCGTCGATTTATGAAGCGCTTGTCCACATGTCCCAACCTTGGGCTTATCGCTACCCTTTGGTAGACTTCCAAGGAAATAACGGCTCCATCGATGGCGATAGCGCAGCCGCTTTCCGTTATACCGAAGCCCGTTTAAGCGCCTTGGCCAATGAGCTTGTCGCTGATATCGAAAAAGATACGGTCGATATGGAGCTTACTTTCGATGATGCCCAATTTGAGCCTGCCGTCTTGCCAAGCCGTTTCCCGAATCTTTTTTGCAACGGTAGCGAAGGTATCGCCGTCGGTATAGCGACTTCCATCCCGCCTCATAACCTTGGCGAAATCACAAACGCCATCATTTATCGAATCAAACACCCAAATTGTCCGATTGACCCTCTTTTGGAACTTGTACCAGGTCCCGATTTCCCAACCGGTGGCATCATTTTCGAGTCGGAGTCTTTAAAAGACATTTATCGAACGGGACGAGGCAAAGTAACTGTTTCTTCGAAAGCAGAGATTGTCGTTTCCCCAAAAGGCGAAAAGCAAATCATCGTAAGCGAGATTCCTTACCAAGTGAATAAATCGATGCTCGTGAAAAGCATCGATAAAATCCGTCACGATAAGACGATTCCCGGCATTGAAGAAGTTCGTGACGAAACCGATAAGTCGGGTTTGAGAATCGCGATTGACTTAAAAGACGATGCGAAACCAGAAGCCATTCTTGCTTATTTAATGGCCAAAACGCAACTTCGGACGAACTATACCGCGCACATGATGGCGATTGTCGATGATCGTCCGAAGACGCTTGATCTCTTATCCTATTGCGATTGCTACATTCAGCATCAGCTCGAGGTCATCACCCGCCGAAGCCATTACCTTTTTGACAAATGCTCCGCGCGATTAGAAATCGTCGATGGTCTTATCAAAGCGATTTCCATCTTAGACGAAGTCGTTAAAACAATCCGTAGTTCCTTAGATAAAGCGGACGCCAAGAAAAACCTCATCGAGCGTTTCTCTTTTAGCGATTCACAAGCGGAAGCCATCTTGATGATGCCTCTTTATAAGCTCTCCCATACGGATATCACCGTTTTAGAGAATGAAAAGACCGCTTTAGAGACGCAAATGCAAGAGCTCACCGAGCTTCTTAATGACCAGAAGAAACGAGAATCCCTCATCATTGGCGACCTTAAAACGATTGTCAAAAAGTATGGTGACGAAAGAAAAACGGAAGTTCGTGGGGAAGAAGTGGAAGTTACGCTTGATAAGCGCGATCTCATCGCCAAAGAGACTTGTCGCCTTGTCGCCACCCGCGATGGCTACATCAAGCGAAGCTCGTTAAAGAGTTGGAAAGGCTCGGGCGGCCAAAACGGCGCAAAACCTGGCATCAAAAATGGCGACGCGTTTATTTATGAAGGCGAGTGCGAGACGACGGACTTCGCTCTTTTCTTCACGAACAAAGGCAATTACCTATACATACCCGTAAACGAAATCAAAGAAACGAAATGGAATGACGAAGGCTTCCATGTAAATATGCTTGTCGCCACCGATGCGAATGAAAAGCTTATTGGTGGGTTTGTCGTCCGCCATTTTAGAAGCGACCTTTATGTCATTCTCTTAACGAAGAATGGCGTTATCAAGAGAATTCGACTCGATAGTTTCCCAGTCGTTCGCCGCTCGCGTCCAATAAGCGCTTTGCGATTGGGGAAAGAAGACGTCCTTGTCGATGTCGCCTTAGCAAGCGGCGGTAGTAATCTCTTTATCGCTTCAAGCGATGGCAAGGCTTGCTTCTATAACGAAAACGACATCTTAGTTTCGAATCCCCGAAGCGGTGGCCTTAAAGCCGGTTCCTTCCATGGCAAGGATCTTTGCGGCCTCTTGGCTTTTGAGCCTGACGCAAATCCCAATAGCAAGATCTTGCTTCTTACCGATCGTGGAGTCGCTCGCGTCTATATCCTTAAGAACATTCCTTTAGGACATCGTCTCGATAAAGCGACCATTCTTTATAACGCCTTCAAGAAGGATCCAAACCGCCTCATCGAAATTCTTAAAACCGACAATAAGCAAGCGCCTTTTAGCGTGGATGTGGTCCTTAATAACAGCGAACGGACGGACGTCACTTGGCAAGATTTTAATGCCACGCCGCTTGAAAGCTACGCCAAAACAGGGGATAGCTTCTCCTCAAAAACCCGCATCGTCTCTTTTTCAAGGAGTGATTCGCTTCTTGTCGACGATAGCATCCAATCCCATCCGATTCGGGAAGAAAAGAACAGAGAGGCCGATCTCGACACATCAGAAAATGGCGAAGCGGTTAAAGGCGATTTCGAGCAAATCAGTCTCTTCGACGATCTTTTAGAATATAATGGAGACGACAATTGATGAGGGCCTCTTATCCCGATATCCGAGTCCGAAGCGCTTATCAATTGCCTTATCCCCTTTTAAAGAGACTAGGTATCAAAGTTCTCCTTTTCGATATGGATAACACCTTGGCTTCTTTCTACGAAACCTTTAAAGACGTCGAGAAGAAGGTAAGAACGCTCAAAGACGAATGCCTCGAAAATGGCTTTCAAATCGCCATTGCTTCGAATGGACAAGGGAAGAGGGTGGCCAAATTCGCTAAAGAACTTGCTATTCCCTTCTATCCTATGCTTATGAAGCCCTTCTCCTTTAAATTAAAAAGACTTCTGAAAAAAGAAGGGTGGAAAAAAGAAGAAGTCGCACTCATCGGAGACCAACTGATGACAGACTTTAAAGCCGCAAAAGGCGCTCGCATTCTTTTTGTGCTAAGCGACAAATTGACTGAAGAAGAACCCTTCTTCACTCGTTTCAATCGCCTTTTGGAAAAGAGCAAAAGAAAGAGAGTCGAACGCCTTCCGTACGATACCTTATTAAAGGAGAGGGGGACAACATGGAAGAAATGAAAAAGGTGGAACGCTGCTATCGATGCGGTGCTCCTTTACAAGAGTCAGATCCTTTGATGGAAGGCTATCTTTCGAAGGAAACAAAGTCTTTAGAAGGGGATCATCCTCTTCTTTGTAGCACTTGTTTCCAAGAGACGAGATGGAATGATAAACCCAAAGAGAATAGTGTCTCCAATAACTTCTTAAAGATGCTTTCCATCGCTAAAGAAAAGCCGGCCCTATTCGTGTACATGATCGACTTGTTCTCTTTTGAATCCTCTTTTGTGGGTGAGGTCTCCTCCTTACTGAAAGACGTCCCTATCCTCATCCTCGCCAATAAGCGCGACCTCCTTCCGAAAGATATCGACGAAGGGAAGCTTCGCGAATATGTGGCGATGCATTTTAGAAGAGCAGGTTTCGATAACGTCACTGCTAAAGAGGTTTACCTCACTTCCGTCTATCACGGCTTCGATCTAGAACCCGTTCGAAAGAAGATAAGAGAAGAAAGGAGGGGCCGCGATATCTACCTTTTGGGCGCTTCGAAAAGTGGAAAGACGCTTCTAGTGAGCGCCTTCTTATCTACCTACAAAAACGAAACGGGGAAAACAATCGCCGGCGGAAGCTACCTCGATACCGGTTCTCCCGTTCTTTCTATCCCCTTAGACAAAGATTCTTATCTTTATGACACCGAAGGCTTCAATATCGATAATAGCCTCTTCGGTCATCAAGAGACGCCAAAGGAGCTTATCATCGAAGAAGGGGAAACAGTCGTTCCTCTCACTCTCAGCCTTCAAAACAAAGGAAGCCTCTTCTTTGGCCTTTTAGCCCATTTCGACGTTTTGGAAACTCTTCGGAAAACGGTTCCAATAACATGCTTCTTCTCTAAAAAGACCGAAATCAAGCGCATTACGCCAAAAAAGGATGTGGTGGCTCTCTTCGATAAATATCTTGAAAAGAAAGCGTTGAAACCGCGTCTAGCTCCTCTAAAGACAAGCAAGGATTTTGATGCTTTCGACTTCACGTTCGAGAAAGAGGAAGAGAGGGATTTTGGCATTGCCGGCTTTGGTTGGCTTTCGCTCCACGGCCTTCCCAAAGAAAGCTATCGCCTTTATCTGCCTAAAGGAATCGGCGCCTATACGTCGACGCCAAAAATAACGAAAAAGAGGAAATAACATGTTAACCACAAAAGAAAGAGCCTATTTGCGTAGCTTAGCCAACCCCCTCAAGGCGAGTATCACTTTAGGAAAAGGCGAAATTGACGAGAATGTTTTGAAGGTGGTGGAGAACGCTTTAAAAGCGCACGAACTCATCAAAATCAAAGTTCTTCCAACAAGTGAAAAGACGCCCGACGCGCTCTTGGAAGAGCTAACCTTCAAAACCAAAAGCGAGCCTGTCAATCGACTAGGAAGAATATTGACGCTTTATCGCGAGAACAAAGAGAAAAAAGATCGCATCGTCTTAAAAACGAAATAAAACAATGGCCCTTATCCTTTTCGGAGGTTCTTTCGATCCTCCTCACAATGGACATTTAAGGATCGCGAATGCCGCTAGCAACGAGCTTTTTGGCGCCGAAGTTCTGTTTATTCCCGCTAAAGCGCCCCGTTGGAAAATTACTGAGGAAAGCGAAGACGACCGTCTCGCCATGGTTCAAAAAGCCATAGCTCCCTTCCCAAAGTTTTCGATTAGTGACTATGAGATTAAGGAAAAAGACGATATTAGCTATACGATCAAAACGGTTCAATATTTTAGGTCTCTTTACAAAGAGGAAGAGCTTTACTTTTTAATCGGGGCCGATGAGGTCAATAGCTTTGATCGCTGGAAAGAGCCGGATCTTCTTGCGAAAACGTGCCATATTCTCTATTCCCCTCGCCCAGGGTTCGAATTAAAGAAAGAAAATATCGCCCGGTTTGGGATGCGCGGCCTCCATTTCTACGATTCGGGGGAAGTTGCTTCGCACGACATAAGGAATCTAAGAAGCGTCGATACCCCAAATGGCGTCTTAAAATACATCGAAGATCATAAGCTTTATTTCGTTAAAAAAATTGAAAATACCATCGGCTCGCGAAGGACCATGCATTCTTTTAGCGTGGCCCATTTGGCCGAAGAGATAATAGCCGCGAATCATTTAACTTCCCTTCAGGGTAAAGGCTATATTGCTGGAGCCATCCATGACCTAGGGAAACATCTATCCGATGCCGAAGGCCGCCTTAAAGCGCTTAAGAGCTTTCCTAAATTAAATGTAAAGAATTTGCCTTCTTACGCCATCCATCAATATTCAGGCGTCACCTTGGCGAAGGAGCTCTTCCAAATAACGGACTTAGAAATCCTTGATGCAGTCAAAAGCCATTGCACAGGCTCGAAGTCCATGAGTCCCTTAGCGATGATTCTTTATAGCGCGGATAAGATTGAGCCGACTCGTGGTTACGACTCCAGTGGCCTGATCGCTTCTTGCCTCCACGATTATAAAGAAGGCTTTAAGAGCGTTCTAAAAGAAAACAAAATATTTTTGGAAAAGAAAACCAATTCCAGGATACAAGATCCCTTAAGCAAAGAATGCTTTGACTATTATTTAGGAGAATAAAGAATGGAAAAATTAACCGAAAGCGTCATTCGCCTACTCGAAGAAAAGAAAGCAGAAGACATTAAAGTGATCGATGTCAAAGGGCACTCACCGTTTTATGATGATGTTATTATCGTGACCGCCCCAAACCCAAGAGCGGCTTACTCTTTTAGCGAATCCGTTTTGGATTTCCTCGAAGAAAAAGGTCTCGAAACAAAGAAACCGGAAGGAAATAAAGAATCGGAATGGATCGTTCTCGATGGCGGAGATTTCATCCTTCATATCCTTTCAAGCGAACGAAGAAAAGAGCTTTCTTTAGAAGAGCTCTTGGAAGCAAAGACGAAATAAAATACTATTTTGTAAAGATTTGTTAAATGTTTCAAAAAATTAAGGTTCAATTAAAGTGGAACGAAGATGATCCAAAAAGGGTCATCTTTTTTTGACAACAATTCAGAATTTCTCGATTGCTAACAAACAAAAGTAAAACAAAGAGAATTTAAAAAGCGGTGCCAAGGATTAATTTAAGCCAAACATGAACGAATCGAATTTACTATTTTTTAGTTTTGCAAAACTCAAAAGAAAGGAAAACACATTACTTCTCTTAATGTCCATTATGTTAACAGGGCCATTTAAACAAACCTTTTAATGCTGTAATAAAAACTATGCTTAATATCAAAAAAAATGAGTTTTGAACCATTGCACATGAGAGTTTTGCACCAAGTTTATGAACTACTAATATTTAACTAATACAAATCGTTGCTTAAAGTTTTGGTCCATTCGACTTTTTAGTATTATCCAACACTTTTATTTTAGGGATACTTTTCTATTTTTCCTTAATCCTTCCTATTTATTGACGCTCCGGTTGCTATATAAAGTTTTGGCTTTAATAGGAAACTTCATCGTCAAAATAAAAATAAAGGCCTTATCGGCCTCCTTGAATTTCTTTACAAATGTTTTAGCTATTCATCTCGTCCTTTATTTTTCGTTTAGGGAAATAAAGAAAGGAATCCACCACAAACACCAAAAGAACAGCAATAAGAGAGAACGCTAAAGCGGCGTTTAAATCGGCTTGGTCGGTGATGGCCTTTCCAATTAGAGTGCCTAGCCCCACCGCTTTCGAGGTGCTAGAGTTAGTCACGATCTCGCTCATGATAGTTACCTTAAAAGAAAGGCCAAGGGCTTGGGTCAAAGAAAGGATGATAAAATTTGAAGCGCCTGGCCAATAGATGAATAAGACGCTATCGAATTTGCGAAGCGCCCCTTCAAGCCGGAGGGCGTCTTTCACTTCATCCCCTACCGAAAGAATGCCATCCAAGAACCCCTGATAAAGGATCGGAAAGGCAACTAAGATGGTCAAGATAGACGGAATAAACGGTTGGAGAGAGGGAAGCTCAAGCCAAAAAGCCGTCCCTAAAATAAGAGCGATACCAGCCGTTGGAACGCTACGAAAAAGAAGAATATGGCTTTTTTCGAAAGATGCGAACAAAGGAAAAAGAGAGGAAATGGTTCCTAAAAGAAGTGCCAAAACAAAGGATATCGAAAAGCCTATCAAGAGTTTTAAGCTGCTATAGCCAATGGCGCACCAAGTCTTTAAAGCGCCCTCTTCGAATAAAAGAGTCACTACTCTTCCAAAAATCTTAAAAGGCGAAGGAAGGTAATGAAGATTGCTTTTCGTAAGACCGTAGCTTAATAGCCACCATACGAAAATAAAGAAAATGACGCCAAGCGCGAAAGCGATGATCTTTTGAGCCGGACGCTTTTTCTTCATCTCTTATTCCTTATATTTTAGGAAAGAAATTCCGCATCGGAGAAGGTTATTGATTCCCCTAGCTTCTTCATGAAAAAATTTACGAAACCTTTTGGATCAGGAACTTTTTTGGAATCGACCATCCCGAAACGATTATTGCCATCTTTTTGTAAAACATTCACCAAAGGTGCCTTAAAGCCAAGCTTGGAGGCTTGCTTATCGAGGTCCGGTTCTTTTTCATTCAAGAACGAAACGATTGCTTCAGGATTTTCTATGGAAGTGCTTAAATTTTCATCCACTTCTTTAAGAAGCTTATCGAACGAGGTTTTCTTCTCTGCGTAATTGTCCCCATTTACGAATAAAGCGGCCTGGGGAATGTATTCCATCCCCGAATAGCTCTTCCATTCCTCGCGGAGGTTAAAGATTTCATGAACTGTAGAATCGATTCCTTGGCTCTTTAAATTGGTTTTGGCCGCTTCTAAGGAAGGCTCGGCGATAAAGTAATAATCGTAAGAGGCGTAATTCTCACTCCCCAAGATAGCCGAAACTTGCGAAGTTCCAGCTTCGTATTTGATATTTTCTTCTTGAATCGTCCAATGCCATTTATTCGTCGCTAATGAATGAAAGACTTTATCGGGCAAAAGGCCGCTTCCAAAAGATAATATCTTGCTATTCTCATTGAAGGCTTCTTCTTTGGTGTGTTTTGTGGAGACGATATAGAAATTGCCGCCCGTAAGCCAACGAGCGAGTTTCCAATCGGTAACGGTTTGTTTGGCTTTATGGAACTTTAAACCATTGACACCATCGAAAATAAGCACATCCTTATTGCTCGCCGTTTTCATGGCAAGCGCCACTTGGGAAGCGTCTTTCGTCGTTAAGAAATTCTCATCGTCCATATGTTTATACAGGGCAAGAGTTGGCGCGCCAGCTGGCGAAAGAATCGATAATGTCGCTTCTTCTAGCGGAGTCGAAGAGGAAGAAAAAGTTTCCCCTTCGTTCATACAAGAAGACAAAAGCAGCAAAGGCAAAACCAAACCAAGGTAATTCGCTTTCTTCATTTTGTTACCACCTTATTTTTCCAATATCTCTTTGATTGGGGTTCCAATCAAATCGTCATTTCTCTTTAAACCGAAATTCTCCAGAATCGTAGCTCCGATATCGCCAAAGCTATCGCCTTCTGGAAGGGCCTTTCCATGCTTGATGGATTTGCTATAGGCAAGAAGAGGAACTTTCTCTCTCGTGTGATCCGTCCCTTGGAAGGTAGGATCATTTCCATGGTCCGCCGTCACTAACAAGAGATCATCCTCGCGAAGAATGGAAATCATTTCACCTAAGCGAAGGTCAAACGCCTCAAGCGCTCTTGCGTAGCCAACGGGATTTCGGCGATGTCCATATTCGCTATCGAATTCCACAAGATTCACAAAGCAAAGGCCTTCCCAACTCTCGTTTTTCACTTGTTCAATCGTTTTATCCATACCATCCATGTTGGAGATGGTGTGCACGGTTTTGGTAACGCCAGCCCCATCAAAGATGTCATTAATCTTCCCAACGCAACTCGTCATGAAGGAAGCCTTCTTTAGGATATCCATGTCGGTCGGAACGGGTGGCTTTAAGGCGTAGTCGTGGCGATTGGGCGTTCTTTTGAAGTTTTCTTTAGAAGTGCCAACGTAAGGCCTAGCGATAACGCGGCCCACTCGCCACTCCGGCTTCATGCAAAGCTCGCGGGCGATTTCGCAACAGCGATAGAGTTCTTCTAGTCCCGTCACCTCTTCGTGGGCGGCGATTTGAAGGACGCTATCGGCGCTTGTATAGACGATAAGGCTATTTTCCTTCATTTGCTCTTCGCCAAGCACTTTCAAAATTTCAGTACCGCTGGCTGCCACGTTTCCGATGATCTTGTGCCCCGTCTTCTTGGAAAGTTCGTCGATGAGCTCTTTAGGGAAACCGGTTTCGGTGAAGGTCTTAAAGGGCTTTGTCGTTAAAACGCCCATCATTTCCCAATGACCCGTCATCGTGTCTTTCCCATTGCTTCTTTCACGAAGCCGAAGGGCGAAGGAATGAGAATCGATTAGAGCCTTTACCCCTGGAATATCGTCAAGATACCCTAAGCCCATCCTCTCCATGTTAGGAACGTGAATCGAGCCCACGCTTTCGGCGGCGTGCTTCCAAGTGTTCGAGCCTCTATCGCCGAATCGGTCGGCATCGGGTTCTTCGCCAACGCCTGCGCTATCGGCGACAATCAAGAAAATTCTTTTGTATGGATATTGCATAGATTTACCTCATCCCGTTTATTTTACTTCTTTTTGCTATATAAATCATAGGCGCTCATAATGCGCCCCACTGAAACTTCCGTATAGATTTGAGTCGTGGTGATTTTCGAGTGTCCTAAAAGCTCTTGCACGCTCCGTAAGCTAGCGCCTTTTTCTAAAAGATGCGTGGCGAAACTATGGCGAAGGCTATGCGGCGAAACGGGTTTGTCGATATTCGCCTCTTTGGCGTATTTTTGAATGGCTTTGAAAAAGTAAATCCGAGAAATGGGTTGCCCAAAACGGTTGAGGAAAAGATAAGGGGAATCCTTCCCTTTGTTCCTTTTTCTTGGCCCATCGAGATATTTTTCGAGATACTTATCCGAGAACTTGCTAAAGGGAACGATTCTTTCTTTGTTCCCCTTCCCTACGACATCGATTGTTCGATTCAAGAAATCGATATCCTTGAATCGAAGGGAAAGGAGCTCGCTTACGCGAAGTCCCGAGGCGTAAAGAAGCTCGAGCATCGCCTTATCGCGCATCCCCAATTCTGTAAGGATATTGGGCGCATCAAGAAGCCGCTCCACCTCTTCGTAAGTTAAGACGTTCGGTATTCTCTTCTCATGACGCGGCTTTTCATAATCGGGAAGCTTCCCTTTATAGAGTCCCTCGTCCAGAAGGAAGGAATAGAATCCCAAAAGGGAAGACGCCCTCCGAAGGATGGTCGAGGTAGCTTTATACTCCTTGTCGAGATAAAGCAAATAATCAACGAGCATATCTTTGGTGAGGTCGTCGGTTGTCTTAAGGCTATCTTTCTCGAAAAGAAAGAAAAGCTTCAAATCCTCCTTGTAGTTTTCAAGGGTGATCTCACTGCTCCCTTTGGTGACCCTTTTGGCCTCCAAATAGTTTCTTGCCGCTTCGAAGATATCCATTATTTCTTTCTCTCTTTGCTCGCGAGCGTCAAAAGGGGCTTCTCCAATTTGCGATTGAGTTCATTCACAAGAAGCTTCGTCTTATCGAGTTTCTCATAATCGCCGTAATTCCAAAAATTCATTTGAACGGTTTCTTTGAAAGGGTCGATGAGATTTTGAAAAGAGACGCCAACGAGGCGAAGTTCTTTTCCCAAGAAATTCTTCTCATAAAGTTTTAAGAGCTCTTTCTTTAGGATTTCTTCGTTATTCACCCCTTCTTCGAAGGAATGGCTTCTGGTGAAGGAATGGAATTTGCTGTCTTTGGCGGTAAGTTGCACCGTTTTGACCTTTTTCTTTTCTCTTTCCAAAGAGAGGAAAGTAAGGTGCGTCAACTCCATTATTTTTTCTTTGATTCGCTTTTCGTCGTCTGTATCGAAGGGGAAGGTCTCGCTATGTCCGATGCTTTTAGGATCATAAGGAGAAGGATCCACGACATCATTGCCAAGCCCATTCACCTCATCCTTCAGATTTGGATACATCTTGCCAAAATGCGTCTTGAGGAAAGGGTCTTCGTCATCAAAGGCCCGCTTCAAATCGCCAATCGTTTTAATGCCATGGGCCTCTAGACTCGGGGCGCTCTTCTTACCAATTCCAAAGAAAGAAGAGATGGGAAGCGGATAGAGAAGCGTTTCTAAGTCCTTTCTCCGAAGGATCGTTATCCCCATTGGTTTTTTCATGTCGCTTGCCATCTTGGCTAAAAATTTCGTCGGAGCAACGCCAAGTGAGCTTTGTAAGCCAATTTGGGAAAGAAGATCGTCTTGAATTTTCTTTAAGAAGGAAAGAGGATCCTTCTCTTTTCGAATGGGAGAGGTTATATCCACATACCCCTCATCAACGGAAGCTTCTTCGGTAAGAGGGCTAATCGCTCTTAGATAAGCGAAAAAGGATCGCGAAAGCATCGAATAGTAAGGAAAGTCACAAGGGACAAAGTGACCTTGCGGGCAAAGCCTTTTGGCTTCCACGATTGGCATGGCGCTTCGAACGCCAAAAGCCCTCGCTTCATAAGAACATGTCGAAACCACGCCCCGAAAGGTCTCGCCGCCGACAATAATCGGTTCGTTTATCCATTCGGGATGGCGAAGGCGCTCGGCGGTGGCAAAGAAGGCATTAAGATCAATATGTAATATGACCTTGCTCATGCTTCAATCTTAGCATTTTCCTCTCGTTTCTTTTCACACAAAAGGATCTTTTCTTTAACGGTTTTGACATCAAGCCCAAAAAGAGCTTCTTCTTCTTCTTTCTTACCGTGAGGAACAAAGACATTAGGCAGAGAAAAGAAATGGGCGTCGATAGAGATTTTCTTTTCAAACAAAAGAGACTTTAAAGATTCCGCAAACCCCTTATCGGTTCCCGTCTCGTCATAAACATAAAGCGTTTGGAAATTGCGAACCTCTTCCAAAAGAGTAGACGGAATAGGAGCAAGCGCAAAGCACGAAAGGACTTCTCCTTTGAATTCTTTGCCAAGCGCCTCGAGAAGCGTGGAGCCAGAAGGGCCAACGGTCAAAAGAAGAGAAGAGGAACTTTCTTCTTTCTCTTTTAGAAGCGAATATCCATTTTGAAGCGAGACCTCTTTTTCTTTTTCGATTGGGCGTGAAAGATTGGGATAGCGAATGGCATAAATCCCTTTCCCATCCTCAAAAGAAGCAAGGAAAAGCCCTTTGGCTTCCGAAAAGTCTTTGGGCATAAAAACGCTCACATTGGGAATCGTTTTCAAAAAGGCGACGTCATAGATCCCAGCATGCGTTTCGCCATCTCTGCCTGGAAGGCCTGCGCGATCGATAAGAAGGGTCATCGAAACTTCTTTTCGCGCACAATCGTGAAGAAGCTCATCGTAAGAACGCTGTAAGAAGGTCGAATAGAGAGAAACGATCGGATGAAAACCATTTAGCGCAAAAGCGCTCGCCAACGTCATGGCATGTTCTTCGGCGATGCCAACGTCAAAGCAACGATTTGGAAATGCCGAAAAAGCCTTTCCGAGAGCGCTTCCTTTGACCATTGCCGCCGCAATAAGAATGGTCTTCTCGTCTTCCTTCATTTTTTCGTAAACAAGATTCCCAAAATATTCGGGGAAAGACAAAGAGCCTTCTTTCTCGTCTTTCTTCTTGCCAGTTTCGAGAAAGAAAGGGGAAACGCTATGGAAAGAGCCGTCTTTGTCGGCTTCTGAAAAAGAGTAGCCTTTCCCTTTTTTGGTCAAAACATGAACGAGCGTGGGTTTCGTGGTGTTTTTAGCATTGCGAAACGCTTTCTCCATCGCTTTGACATCGTGTCCATCGATAGGCCCGAGATAAGTAAAACCGAGCGTTTCGAAAAGGGTCACAGGAACAAAGGCCCTTTTTATCTGATTTTTGATGAAATAGGAAAAGCCATAGAAGGAGCGCCCGATTTTGCTTTTTGTGAGCGCCTTTCGATAGGATAGTTTCGCTTTGTTATAGAGCTTATCGGTCGATATTTTCCGAAAGAAACGCGATAAGGCGCCGCTAGGCGCACTGATTGACATATCGTTATCGTTAAGAACAACAATCACCTTGGTATCGCTGCTGCCGATGGAATTAAGGGCTTCGAAAGAGAGCCCATTGGCAATGGAAGCGTCGCCAATAACCGCGACGACATCATACTTTTCGCCTTTTAAGTCGCGCGAAAGAGCAAAGCCTTCCGCCAAGGAGAGAGAAGTCGAGCTATGACCGGCATCGGCTGGATCATAAGCGCTTTCCTTAGTATCGCAAAAGCGGCTCCCCTTCTTCATTTCCCCGAGCCCTTCGAGACTTCGTCCCGTCAAAATCTTATGGGCGTAGCTTTGATGACCAACATCGAAAAGGAGCTTATCTATAGGAAAATCAAAAGAACGATAAAGAGCTAGCGTCAATTCGACCGTTCCTAAATTGGAACTTAAGTGGCCACCATAAAGCGATGTTTCTTTAAGGATTTCTTGCCGAATTTCGGCAGCAAAAACTTCAAGCTCTTTATAAGATAGCTTTTTAACATCAATATAGTTATTTGGTGATATCTTCTCGATGAACACGAATGTTTCCTTAAAGTAAAATGTACTAATTAAGAGCTATTTTTATGCTAGGTTTTTACTTATCTACGATAATGACTTTGCTTTTGGCATCTTTGAGAAGCTTTTCGCAATCCTTGATAAGCTCAATGCCCTCTTGGTAATAGGCCATCGCTTTATCGAGAGGAAGAACTTCGTTTTCCACTTTCGAAACAATCTCTTCGAGTCTTTCAAGTTTTCTTTCGAAGGATTCTCCTTTTTTTGACGCATCACTCATTTTGTCTCCTCCCCTTCGCTTACCGCTTTAACTATACCATCCCGTAAGACCGCTTTAAACCGAGCGCCTTTCGCCAAAACTTTCCTGCTTGAAAGTACTTTGCCTTTTTCGTCAAGAAGCATGCTATAGCCTCGTCCTATCGTCTTTTCAGGCGAAGAAAGGTCTAATTTCTCTTGGTCTTTTTTGAGCCGAAGTTCCAAGAGCGAAAGGCGATTTTGCATTTGTTTTGTTAACCGCTTACGGTAGTTTTCAAGTTTCTCTTCAAAAAGGCGGTAGCCACTTGTGGGATCGCTGAAGAAAGGTCTTGACGAAAGCGATTGAAACTTCGTTTCTTTGGCGTTAAAAAGCTTTTGCAACGAGCTTTTTAGACGCTTTTCGTCTTCCAAAAGAGTCGTTTTTACCTCTTCGAGGTCCGGAGTTGCCAATTCCGCGGCTCCCGTGGGGGTGCTTGCTCTTTTATCGCTTACGAAGTCCACTAGGGTAACATCGATTTCATGACCCACCGCACTAATCGTCGGTTTGGGGAAAGAAGCAAAACTGCGGACCACCTTTTCATCATTAAACGCCGAAAGGTCTTCGTTGGAACCGCCACCCCTTGCCAATATCAAAACATCGATCGGCGCTTTCGAGGCCTTCTCTAAGGCCTCCAATAAGCTTTTAGGGGCAAGGCTCCCTTGGACGATAGCGTTAAAAACATAGATATCCGCCAAAGGATAACGCCTTTTGATGTTTTTAAGGAGGTCACTTTCGGCGGCGCTATCTTTGCCGCATACAATCCCAATGGCTTTTGGGAAGGCGGGGAGCGCTCTTTTTCGGCTTTCGTCGAATAATCCTTCTTTGCTAAGTTTTTTCTTCAGTTCCTCTAAAGCCAAAAGAGAGCTTCCTAAGCCTTGCTTTTCTAAGCGAAATGTCGAAAGGCTATAACGTCCTTTTAAAGCGTATACGTTAATCTTCCCATAAGCGATGACTTCATCGCCATCTCGGGGAGAAAAAGGAAGATATTCGAAATAATCGTTCCAAATAGTGCATGAAAGAGTTGCGCCTTTTTCGTCTTTTAGATCGAAAAAAACACCGCTTTTGTAGCGTTTCCAATTGGAGATCTCCCCTTTTACGATAAGAGAGCTAAAAAAAGGGATGCCCTCCAGTATGCCTTTAATCGAGGCATTGACTTCGCTTACCGAAAGGATTCGTTTTTCTTCTTTATTCACGGACTAAAACCTTGTCGAGAACGCCATTGACGAACTTGTAGTCTTCTGGGCCGAGATATTTTTTAGCAAAGGAAACGGAGAAGTTAATCACCACCGCTTTCGCGACTTCTTCGGTATCAAAATAAAAATGGCAATAAGCCAAAAAAAGAATGGCTTGTTCGACCTTATTGAGGCGCGAGAACTTCCATTTGGTCATCTTCGCTTGATAGCGGTCCACAATTTCTTGGCTATGCTTTAAGAAGGCGATAAGCATTCTTTTGATATAAACATCAACGTCCTCATAGGGGCGATCCGCTAAACCACTCACGATGCTTTCAAGATCGGCCGCCTCCCCCATTTCGTTATAGATAAGAAGGTCATAGATGGCAAAAAGAGAGATTTCTTCGGCTTTTCCACGAGTCATCGGCTTCACAAATTCGCTCATTGAATCTGCCCTTCCTTTCTTTCCTTCGCTAAAAGGCCACTTAGTTTATCATATTTCCATAAAAGTAGAGAGACAAGAAAGACAAAAACTGCGTGCATAAGAAGAGAGATGACATAACTTCCTAAGGACATCGAGAAAGGAACGAAAGAAAAATATTGGAAGATGTTATCTAGGAAATCGACCAAGAGAAGCGACAAAACGATGTAAATCGGATATTTCTTTCCTTTGGCCGCTTTCAAGGTAAGAACAAGAGAAAGAATAAGAAGCACAAAAGAAAGAGACACACCAAGAAAAAGCGAAAAAGAGACGCTTCCAGAAAGAGGCGTTTCCCTTAGAAAAAGCATAAACGTTCTTAGCGAGCTAAAACTCAAACAAAAATCATAGCCTTCGGTAAAGGAGCCAAGGACGTTGCTCATGAAATCAACAAGGAATGGATAAAAAAGAAACAACGTAGCTTTTTGATAGCTACGAAGTTTCATTTCGCTTGTGGGAGTCTTTTTTTCTTTCATCGAAATTTCATGACGTGAACGGCAATCGAAACGGGAACCGTCTCTACCATCATCGAGATGGCGCTAGCGATTGCTTCTTGAATTTTGAGGCAAATATCATGCACAGGGGAATCTTTCTTCAAAGAGACCTCGATCTGAACCTCCACACGCCCATCCTTGCGAAAGATGGCGCGAACTGGGCTTGTCAAATTGAAAAAGCTATTCGAGCGTTTATTGACACTTACGCCTTGCAAACCACTAGCGGCTAAAGTGGCGATATCTTCGAATGCCTTTCGCGATATGCCCATCTTGCCACGCTTTTGATAGGAATTTAAATAGTAATAGGAAGAACTCATAAATTTATATTAGTCCAAATCGGAGGAACTGTCATTATCGAGGAAGATTTTCTTTCACCCAAAGATAGGTTTTATCGGCGGTAAAGCCATAGGCTTCCAAAACATCTTCCGCCTTGCCGCTCGCTCCAAAGCGCGACACTCCTTTGACGTTTTTGGCGTAGCGATACCACAAGTCGGGGCTTCCCATTTCGAAAGCAAAACGCTTTTCGTAAGGAGTGCGAAGGAGTTTCGCTCGTTCTTCTTCGCTCATCTTTTCTAAGCCACCAAATTCAGGAACGCTAACGACATCGATTTCGTAACCGTCTTTTTCGAGCATCTTACTTACTTGGAGCGCTAAAGAAACTTCGCTGCCACTTGCTAAGAAAGTAAAATCAGGCTTCTCCCCCTCTTTCACAAGGTAAGCGCCTTTTCGCACGCCTTCTTCGTTTTGAATCGGTAAGGTCCGAAGGTCTTGCCGCGTTAATATCAAAGCGATGGGGCCTTTTTTATTTTCCATGGCAATACGCCAAGAAACGAAGGTTTCAAAGCTATCGGCAGGGCGATACACGCGAAGGTTAGGAATAAGCCTCAAGGAAGAGACTTGCTCGACAGGTTCGTGCGTCGGCCCATCTTCCCCGACAGCAAGGCTGTCGTGGGAGAAAAGATAAATCGTTGGCAAATTCTCTAAGGCGCTCATACGAATGGCGTTTCGCATATAGTCGCTAAAGACGAGGAAAGAACCGCCATAGGGAAGGACGCCACCATGGAGGTTCATGCCGTTTATCGCGGCTGCCATTTCGAATTCACGGATGCCAAAGGCGATGTTTTTCGCACCTTTTTCGCTTGCGCTAAAGGTCTTTTCGTCTTTTAAAGCGGTCTTCACGCTTGAAGCCACGTCCGCGCTTCCGCCAAAAGTGAAAGGAACGCTTTTGGCTAGTGTGTTCAAGAAACGTCCGCTTGCATTGCGAGTGCTTTCTTTTTCTAAAAGAGGGGGATTATCGAAAGGATAGGCAAGGACATCTCTCTTTAAAGCGTTCTCGAAATCACGATAGGCTTCAGGATATTTCGCCTTGTAGGATTCGAGATCCTTTAGATAAGCCTCATAAGCATCCTTTCCTCGCTTCCCAAAGCTCTTATTCATCTCTTCGTAAACGCTAGGCGGAACCGTGAAGGCGGGATAATCGTAGCGATAGAATTTCTTCGCCAAAAGGCCTTTTTCTTCCCCTAAAGGAGCGCCATGGGAAAGATGAGAGCCTTCCAAAGCCGTGCCATAACCAATCTTCGTATGAAGGATGATGACGCTTGGGAAAAGGGTGCTCGTCTTGGCTTTTTGGAGGGCGTTGACGACTTCTTCATAGTTATTGCCGTCTTTCACTTCGAGCACGTTCCATTTTGCCGAAGCGAAGCGGAGTTTTGTATCTTCATCCATGCTGACGGAGGTAGGCTCATCAAGGGTGCTTTCGTTGGCGTCATAAATCAAAATAAGCTTGTTGAGGCGAAGCTTGCCCGCCAAAGAAATCGCTTCTTGGCTGATGCCTTCCTCCAAACAGCCATCGCCGCAAAGACAATAGGTAAAATGGGAACAAAGCCGTTCTCCTTCTGGATAGCTATTGGCGACCTTTCTTTCGGCCATCGCAAATCCGACCGCTTGCGCTAAGCCTTGTCCAAGGGGGCCACTTGTAGCATCCACCCCAGCCGTGACACCGATTTCAGGATGTCCGGGTGTCTTGCTTCCGAGTTGGCGGAATTTCTTTAAGTCTTCCATCCCTAAATCAAAGCCAGCAATATGGAGCATCGCATAAAGGAGGGCGCTATTATGGCCACTCGACAGAAGGAAGCGATCGCGATTAAACCACTCTGGGTGTTGGGGGTCGCTTACAAGGCATTTCTTATAGAGCGCATACATTGCAGGTGCCACATCTAACGCCATGCCAGGATGTCCGCTTTTGGCCAAATTCGTCTCATCAATAACAAGACTTCTTAAGGCGCTAATCGCCAAAGCATCAATCGGATTTTTTGGTTCGCTATTGAAAGACATAATTTCTCCTTTTATAAGTTATTAGTATATTTTTAGTGCTTACTATTTTAGATTAGGACCGATATTAACAACTCTTTTTTTATTTCTATACCAACAGCATCTAAATCTTTTGTCGCAACTTCTCCAGGCGCGCCGCTCATTGGATCGACCGCTTGAAGATTCTTTGGGAAGGCGATAACATCGCGGATGTTTTCGGTGCCGCTAAGAATCATAGTCAAACGATCCATCCCTAAAGCGAAGCCGCCATGCGGAGGGCAACCATATTTAAAAGCATCAATGAACCAACCGAATTTCTTTTGGACTTCTTTTTCGCTTAGACCAAGGATATGAAAAATCTTCTCTTGGATGTCATGATCGTAAATACGAAGGGTTCCACCCCCTGCTTCATAGCCATTGATGACGATGTCGTAAGCGTAAGCCAAAACCTTTTCAGGAGCCGTGTCCAAAAGAGGCAAATCCTCATCGCGAGGTCTTGTGAAGGGATGGTGTTCGGCGGTATAAACGCCTTCTTGTCCTTCAACGGGATCGAACATCGGGAAGTTGATAACCCAAAGAAGGTCATAGGTTCCTTTCTTGATAAGGCCCATTTCCTTGGCTAGCATCGTACGAATGGCGCCAAGACCGAAATCAATGTCGCGACGGTCATTACTCGTTTCGATAAGAAGCAAATCGTTTTCTTTCAAAGAAAGTTTCTCGACGATTTCTTTTTGTAAGTTCTCATCTAAGAATTTGGTGAAAGAGCCATTGAGCTTCCCCTCTTCCATCTTAAGCGCGATAACCGACTTCAAATTGAATTTCTTCGCTTCCATCGACAAAGCCTCAAGGCTCTTTCGCGAAGTATCTTTCGCCTTATTAGGAACGAGGATGCCTTTGACGTAATTCGAAGTCTTAAAACCTTCAAAGCTCGAAGGCGCGAGAAGCTCTTTGAGATCTTGGAGCAAAAGGCCATAACGGGTGTCGGGCTTATCGCTGCCATATTGATCCATCGCATCCCAATAATTCACACGACGCAAAGGAAGAGAGACCTCGACATTCAAAATCTCTTTGAAATAACGAGCCACCATCTTTTCGCAAAGCGACAATACGTCGTCTTGGCTAAAGAAGGAAGTCTCAACGTCAATTTGCGTAAATTCAGGTTGCCTATCGGCGCGAAGATCCTCGTCGCGGAAGCAACGGGCGATTTGATAATAGCGTTCGACGCCCCCTACCATCAAAAGCTGTTTAAAGATTTGAGGGGATTGTGGAAGGGCGTAAAAAGAACCATGATGGAGACGCGAAGGCACTAAGTAATCTCTTGCGCCTTCTGGCGTGGCCAAGTTGAGTATTGGAGTTTCTACCTCCAAAAAGCCGTTTTCATCGAGGTATTCGCGCGTAATCTTCGCGATTTTCGCACGTGTTTTTAAACGCGATAGGGTAATGGGACGACGAATATCCAAATAGCGATATTGTAGTCTCGTATCTTCTAAGGCGTCTGTCTCATCGGCGATGATAAAGGGAGGATTCTCCGCTTTATTGAGGACGATGAGTTTCGAGACGATAACTTCGATTTCGCCCGTCGGAAGCTTTGGATTCGGCACTTCTTTTTTCGAAACTTTCCCCTCGACGTATAGGACGTATTCATTACGAACATCCGGGAATTTCGAGGGGTCTTGGACAGTCAATTGCACAATACCCGTGCTATCTCTCAAATCAATAAAAAGGAGAGAGCCAAGATGGCGTCTATTGGCCATCCAGCCATAAAGATGGACCTCTCTTCCAACGTCTTTGAGACGTAGGTTCCCATTAAAATCCGTTCGATTCATAACTACCTCCTTTGCTCTATTCATGATGGCAAGAGCACTCGCCATCGTGACAAGAACATGTATGTTCCTCTTCTTCGCTATAAGGCTTAAAAGCTTCTTCGAGTTCTTCTTCAAGATTCTCTAAGCGAATTTCTTTTTGTGTTTTGGTCGCAAGCTCTTTTAATTGGGCAACGCCTTTTTTCATCTCGTCTTCCCCTAAAATGAGGGCAAATTTTGCTTTTCTTCTTTCTGCTTTCTTAAAGAGGGAAGAGAATTTTAAAGAACCAAACGGCACTTCCGTTTTATAGCCATACATGCGGCATTCTTCAGCCAAATGATCCGCATTTTCAACCATTTCTTGGCCGATTGGCATCACATAGATATCGATACCATCATCAAGATTGTTTAAGAGGCCTTCTTCTTTAAGGACGGCGCAGAGCCTTTCAATGCCCATCGCAAAGCCAACGCCAGGAAGGTTGGGGCCACCAAGCTCTCTAAGAAGCGAGGCGTAGTGTCCTCCACCGAGCAAAGCGCCGTAATCGTTGCCGCTTGGCGCTTTGGCGTGGACTTCGAAAACCACTTCGCTATAGTAATCGAGTCCTCGGACGAGGCTTTCGTCCTTTTCGTATTGAACGCCCATATCGTTCAAGATGGAGAGGGTCTCGTAATAACGTTTTTCGCTCGCTTCGCTTAGATAAGAGGATATTTTGGGAGCATTCTTGGCGATTTCTTGGTCGCTTTCGACTTTGCAATCGAGAATGCGAAGAGGATTTAATTCCAAGCGTTCTTTGCAATCCTCGCACATCGAATCGATATGCTCTTTGAAATAACTCTTAAGCGCTTCGCGATAATTCTTTCTCGATTCTTCATCGCCTAAGGAATTGATTTTAAGAGTCACATCCTTAAAGCCAAGTAAAGCAAGCGATTGCACCGCCACCATGATGGTTTCGGCATCCAAACGCGCACTATCTTCGCCAATCGCCTCCACGCCGAACTGATTGAATTGCCGATAGCGGCCGAGTTGAGGCCTTTCGTAACGGAAAAGAGGGCCGTAATAATACACTTTGAAAGGCAAATCCTCCGTCGCGTAGAAACGATTGGAAATGACCGAACGCGCAACCCCTGCCGTAAATTCAGGGCGAAGCGTTAAAGAGCGATCCCCCTTATCTTTAAAGGTATACATTTCCTTACGAACGACATCGCTTCCTTCACCCGTACCACGTTCGAAAACGTCGGTATATTCGAAGTCAGGCAAAATGATTTCGCGATAGCCATAAAGCTCAGCAACGCTCAGAAGCACCCCTTCGACATAGCGAAGAGCAAGGGCGTCTTCGCCATAAAGGTCATGCGTTCCTTTAACAGGTTGAATGGACATAATTCTCTCCTTTTTAGTGCGTTAAACGCAATGTATCGTAGACGCCTTTGACTTGATGAAGCTCTAGGAAGACATCATCGAGCGTTTTGGCGTCTGGAACGTAAATGGTTAGGGTCACCACGTCATTCATCGAGGATTCCACGAGGTGACACTTTAAATCCGTGCAAGAGATGCCTTTTGCGCCTAAGCACGTCAAAAGATCGGCAAGAAGGTTCGGCCTATCGTTCGCATAAACCGATATCGAGACAGGATAAGTGCTGACGCCAAGTTCAGGATTCCATTTGACGGGAATAAGACGCTTCGTGGCGCCTTCGATATTGGGGCAATTCTTGCGATGCACGATGATGCCTTTCCCTTTAGAAACGTAACCCACGATGTCATCCCCTGGGATGGGCGAGCAGCATTTGGCTAAGGAGGTCGCTAGGTTATCCGCACCTTCCACAACAATCGGTTCTTTCGATTCGTGACGGATAGGGCGACGTGGCTCATATAGAAGCGGCCCAGTCGGCTTTTTCCTTAACCCAAGATATTCGATAACGGCCAAAGGAGCGGGATTTTTACTCGCTACCGACTCATAAAAAGTATCGAGGTCCGGAGCATTGAATTCGGTCAAAATCTTAGGATCGCTAAGATATTTTTCCATCTCGCCCGGGCCCATTCCTTGGGCTTCGAAGGCGTCTAGCATGGCTTGTTTTCCTTTGGCGATCGTATCTTCGCGAATGAAGGTGTTTTTCTTTTGAAGAGCCTTTCGAATGCGCGCTTTGGCACTCGCTGTTTTAGCGATTTCTAGCCAAGAATCGTTTGGCCCAGTCGAGGTTTTAGAAGTTCGAATCTCACAAACGTCCCCCGTCTTTAAAATGGTGCTTAGTGGCACTAAGGCGCCATTAACGACAGCTCCAACCGCGCTTTCACCGACTTTGGTATGAATCTTATAGGCAAAGTCGAGGGTTGTGGCACCACTAGGCAAATCGATAACCTTTCCTAGGGGAGTGAAAACGTAGACATTCGCGTTAAAGACGTCTTGCTCTAAAGCGGCCATATAGGCTTTGGCATCATCGTCTTCGTTATCACCCGAGATGCTTACGAAATCACGGAACCAATGAAGTTTCTCCTCAATGTCTCTTTGCTCTTCTTTGGCGTTATAGTGCTCGCCTTCTTTATAGCGCCAATGGGCAGCGATGCCACTTTCCGCCACGTTATCCATATCCTTGGTGCGGATTTGGACTTCGTAAATGTTGCCATCGCCCGAAACGATCGTCGTATGAAGAGACTGATACATATTGGGCTTTGGCATGGCGATATAATCCTTAAACCGTCCTGGAACAGGTTTATAGGTCGCATGGATAATACCCAAGATTTCATAGCAATTAATGACTGTTTCGGTAATCACTCGTATCGCTAAAACATCATATATTTCATCAAAATTGTAATGCTTCAAATACATCTTTCGATAAATGCTATAGATGCTTTTGACGCGCGATTCCATCTTAAAGGGAATCTTGTGTTCGAAAAGGATATCGGCGATACGCTTCTTTAAAGCGTTTAAAGACCCTTGACGATTCTCCTCTCTCGCATTCATAAGAGAAAGAATTTCTTGATATTTTTCGGGTTCGAGATATTTGAGCGAAAGATCTTCCATCTCGCTTTGGAAGCGATAGATACCAAGACGGTGGGCAATCGGGGTAAAGACATCGAGCGTTTCTTTCGCAAGGGCCTTTTGGCGATCCATTGGTAAAGCGGCTAGTGTCCTAAGGTTATGGAGGCGGTCCGCAAGCTTCACCATGATGACGCGGATATCGCGAGCCATGCCTAAGAAAATCTTGCGATGATCTTCTGCTTCAAAATCGCTTTCGGTACGATGGGAAAGCTTCATTCTTTGGATTTTAGTGAGGGAATCAACGATCATGGCGACGTCTTTCCCGAATTGCTTATCGATATCGGCAATCGTTAAATCGGTGTCTTCGACGGTATCGTGCAAAAGTCCTGCCGCCAAGGTCTCAGGACCACATTGGATTTCAGCCAAGATATAAGCGACTTCGATTGGGTGATGGATATAAGGCTCGCCGCTTTTGCGAAGAACCCCCGCATGTTTTTTGGCCGCCAGCTCATAAGCCTCCTCGACCATTTGACGGTCTTTGGGGTTTTTGATGTAGGTGCAATAAAGCTCGCGAAGATCTTCGAAACTATGCATCGGGTAGCCGCCATTCCAAGGCAACTTATTGGGAGTCACTTCTTTCGTTTCCATCTTAATTTTATTATAGCTTAATTCTCACGCTCTATAGATCCCCTAAAGCGCTTTCTCAACAAGAAGTTCGAGGTATCTTTTGTTATAAAAGAGATTTTCTCGAAAAGAACCGACAAGATTTGCCTTTTGCGTCAAGTCGAAGGAATCTTCGGAAATGGTGAAGGAAAGGATTCTCGCTTCCCCTAGGAGCATCGAAAGGTATTTCCCACCTTTCATATAAGTAAACGTTTTAGGATCAAGCCCCTCCAAATAGAAACGAGGCGCCTTAAAACCTTCGCCGAAAGGAGCGAAGCTTCTTAGTAAACGATAGGTTTTTTCATTCACTTCCCCAAGGGTTAAAGGGATCGTTTTTTCTTTCTTTGGAAGGAATTTATTTCTCAACGCATAGAAGGCAAATTCTTTCTTAAAGAGGGGGAAATCGTTTTCTTTAATCGAACAACCCGCTGCTAAATGATGGCCGCCTTTCGTTAAGAACGGCACTTCCATTTTCTCAAACGCATCCATTACGTCGAACCCTTCTGGCGCTCGAATGGATCCTATCAAAACATCTTCGGTTCCGTCTTTCTTGCTAAAAACCGCAACGGGTTTTTGATAGAGGCCAAGGACTTTGGAAGCAAGGAGGCCATTAAGACCTTCTGGGATATCGCTAAGAAGCGAAAAGGAAGGCTCTTCGAGATTGATTTCAAGTTTCGAAGCCGCTTCTTTGGCGATTTCGCGTCTTTTTTCGTTGGTTTCGTTAAGATATTTCGCCAAAGCTTCCCGCTTTGCTGTCGTTCTTCCGAAATAAGGAAGCAAACGATTCAAATGGTGTTCTTTTTCAAGCCGGCCTACCGCATTAATCTTCGGGATGATTTCGAATTGGAGAGTCGTTTCATCAAAGGAAGAATCGTTCGTCAAAAGAGAGAATTCAGGATACTTTTCCTTATTGAGAATCTCTAAAGCAAGCCGCACGATAGCGCGGTTCTCATCTTTTAAAGGCATGGCATCGCTTAAGGTGCTTACGGCGCCTAAAGTCAATAAATAAGGGTCTACTTCTTTTAAAAGAGCTTCGCTAAATAGAAAAGCCAAGAAACCGGCACTAATTGGCTGATGACCATATCGCAAGAGAGAAGGGTGCAAAATATAAGGCGTTTCAAGAGGCTTATCATCGAATTCGTGGTGATCCAAAACAATGGTTTCAAGACCTAGTTCTTTCGCTTTTGAAAGAGCTTCGTGAGCGGTTACGCCATTATCGCTGGTGACGATAATGGAATACCCCTTTTCCTTGATTTTAAGAACGTTGGGGACTGAAAGGCCATATCCATCGAGATAGCGGGATGGCAAAAAACCCGCCACATCGAGCCCATACTTCCGAAAGGCGTATAGCAAAATCGAAGTGCTCATCACTCCATCGCAGTCGTAATCGCCATAGATGAGTATCCTTTCTTTTCTTTCCTTGGCTTTGGAAAGACGAGAAAGGACGTTCTTTGTTAAAGGGTTTTCATCGATATAAGGAAGAGACGAAAAAGAGAGGGGGGCCACAAGCTGTTGATAGCTCCCCTCATCAAGGCCGAAATAATCAAAGAAGCGTTCTTTTAAGGACTCCATTAATCGTTGATTCCAATAAAGATGGCTTCTTCCGGCTCTTTTCTTCGACGAGTCGAAGGAGTATCGCCAGAATTCGGTTTCGAAGAAGCGTTCTTTTTGCGAGATTCTTCAATCGAAGCTTTGGCAAGAGAGAGCCACTTCGAGAAGAGAACGCTTAACGGGCTTAAAACGGTAAGAACGACAAGGACGGAAAGAATTAAGCCAATGGAAGCGCCAAGGAATATAAAACGATAGACGCTCGGAGCAAAAGCCAAGAAGGAAAGAAGGACGCCGAAGGAAAGGATGGCAAAGGTCGTAACGTCTCCCGCCGCTTCGCTATTGGCGCGAATTAGGCAAGCGTCACGGAAGGCAGCGCTATCTTTTTCGCGTTCGCGACTATCTTTGCGAATATCTTTTTCTTTATTAAGGATAAAGGAGGCAAAGAGAGTCGTGAGAACAAACATCGCAATAACGGCGATATTGGCTAAAGGCGTCACTGCTAGACGCGTGAGGCTAAAGAAGCCTGCCACTAAGACGCTCGAGCCAAGGGTAATTATTTCAGCCGCTAAAGCGCGCGATGGACGATAACGGAGGAAGAAATAGACAAGCGTTGCAATACTGGAAACGCCTAAGGCCAAATAGATGGTCCCTAAGCTTGGCGTCCCCACTTGAACAACCACGTTATTAGCCGAACCCGTCATATTGTTTTCTTCGGCAAATTCGCTAATGATCGTATTCAAAGTGCCCGTTTTTTTGACACCATTGACAACGAAATCATATTCAGTCGATGGCTCGAAGTATGTTTTAAGGTCGATATGGAAATAATAGACGTTATAGGTTTCTTCGTTACCGCTTGCGGTATCGTAGACGGAACCGCTTTCGGCGATAATCCCGTCATCTTTCACATAACTATAAAGATTTTCATCTTGGTAAAGGATCTTCGGCAAGAATTTGGTTTCAATATCTTCTGCTTTAGTGAAGTCTTCGCCTTGCCCTTCTTGAACCATGTATTCCAAGCTAATCGAGGTGGTATCGCTATAGGCATTCGAATAATTGTAGGCGGAGCCGAAACCGCTAAAGACGCTAATGCCGATGATAGAAGCAAGCAAGAGAACGCCAGCAACAATGCCATAAATCGTCTTATGCTTGGTAAATTGCACATTGGCATATGGACCAAAATAAGTTTGCTTCTCTTCCTTTAAGGCGTTTGGAATTCTCGAAGTATCCACGCCATAAAGAGAAGCCAAATGAGCATCGGTGCCGTTATCAGAGCTTAATAGATACCCTTCCAAACGAAGAAGGAGAAGGTTAGCAATAGTGCCAAAGAAACTCGCTAATATAAGCGCTAAGCCACCAACGCCAATAACGCTTGGCACAAAGCCATAGACGCATAAGCCGATAATAATGCCGATGACACCTGCATCGACAGTTGGCCACAGCGATTTTTTAATGGCTTCTTGATGCGCTTTTTTGGAAGAGCGGCCAGCATAAAGCTGCTCTTTGAATTTGGCAAAGTAATAGATGGAGCCGAAGGCCGTAATCAAGGCGCCTAAGGCAAAGCCAACCACCGCTCCAATGCCAAAGGCGGCATGGAAATAGCCAAAAAGACCGAAAGAAGCGAAGATGGACACGAGAACGTTCGACAAAATGCTAAGAACACCAATGCGGTAGAAGAGAGCGCTCACTAAAACCAAAACGCCTAAACCCACAAGCATGGCAACCATCGTCGGGCCGAAAGCCGGGGTCAAATGCCAAGAGCCCGCTTCCATAAGGCTATCGACGGTTGCTTGACTGCGATGGGAATAGATGAAGTTAACATCGCAATGGAAATCCTCCTGGTAGCTACTCGCATTAAGAAGGTTCATGTAATAGAAAGCGGCTTTATAGGCAGCTCCACTCTTAGAGCTATCGAATTGGCCATCTTGAATGGCGTCACTATTTGGAACGAGCTGAAGTTTTTTATAATTGTTATCTTCGTTCGTGCTATCGGTATACCAAGCATTGGAAGCATTTTCGCCGAAAATCAAGCGTTTGGCCATATTGGTGTTTTTGGTTTCCTCGTCGCTTGAAGTCGCTAGCTTATAGCTATCGCCTTCTTGGAAGTTGCTCCAGAGGACAAGGTAGCAGTTTTTCGCTTCGGTACCAGCACTGCTATCGGCTTCTTTGGTATTCTCGGTGCAATAATTGATGAGTTCGCCCATGGCACCATCTTTGCCGGAGAAATTCACAGGAATCGTGACCACAGGGACGCTGTTATTGATGTATTCGATCGAGGCGCTTTGGCCTTTGAACATTGCGTTATTGAGGTACTTATCGCCAGTAGGCGCATTATTTTGCGTATCGTCATCCGTCGTTCCGGCAGCCACTGTGATATTGCCACCGCTAAATGAAAGGTAATTTTGGAGGTAGTTATATTCGGTATCGCTATCGCCTTCGACGCGAAGCGTGACTTTGATAAGGTCGTAGCCTTCTTTCGAAACGGTGCTATTAACGCCCCAAGTCGCCAAACGGTTTTCCATTTCTTTGGCAACACCATTTATAATTTCGTAGTTTTGCGTTTCGCCTTTGCTGCCGAGGTAATTCTCGGGCAAAATACCGTTTAAGGTGCTATTTTCCTCGCTTAAGCGGAAATAAAGCTCTTTACCAGAGCCATAACTCACATCGGTATCCATACGGGTGATGGTTTCGCCCAATAGGGCTCCAGCTCCGGCAATCAAAGCGAGATTCAGCAAGATATAACCTAACTTACGACGCATAAGTGTCCTCCGGGCGCTACAAAAACAAAAAGCGCCTCTAACAGCGGTTACAAGTTTAGCGCACACACGTATGGGTGCGCAAGCGAAAGAAACCCCGCTTCGTTAAAAGAGGGTTCCTTGATGGGCGATTTTAAGATGCTGATAGGCCTTTTCCGTCGCCATGCGGCCGCGAGGCGTGCGATTAATCATGCCAATCATGAGAAGATAGGGCTCATAAACGTCTTCGAGATTGGTGAGTTCTTCCCCGATCGAACTGGCAATGGATTCAAGCCCCACGGGGCCACCATGGAAACGTTGAACGATCGTCTCCAAATAGCGGATATCCACCTCGTCTAATCCTAGGGCGTCTATCTTCAAAGCATCTAACGCTCTGTTGGCTAAAGAAACATCGATTTTATCGAGATTTTCATAGGAAGCAAAATCGCGGACTCGTTTAAAAATACGATTGGCGATACGAGGGGTGCCTCGGCTTCTTTCGCTTAATATTTTGGCAGCCGCCTCATCAATTGGCATGCCAAGCACTTTGGAAGTTCTTTTGACAATTTCCTCAAGATCCTTTACTTGGTAAAAATTGATTTTGGCGGAGATGCCAAAACGGGCTCTTAGAGGGCTTGAAAGATCGCCCGCGCGGGTCGTTGCCCCAACGAGGGTAAAAGGCGGCAAAGGCATATTGATGGTTTTGCTAGAGCCATCGCGATTGATGACGATGGAAAGTTCAAAGTCTTCCATCGCCCCATAAAGAACTTCTTCGACAGGACGAGGCAAACGATGTATTTCGTCGATAAAAAGGATGTCTCCTGCTTCCAGTTCGGACAAAATCGCCGCTAAATCCCCCGTCCTTTCAATCGATGGGCCATTGACCACTTTGATGGATCCGCCCATCTCGTTAGCGATGACATAGGCCATGGTCGTTTTACCTAGGCCTGGCGGCCCGTAAAGCAAAACATGATCAAGCGGTTCATGGCGTTTCTTAGCGGCGCCAATAAAAACACGAAGATTCTTTTTCAGCTCCTCTTGCCCAATATACTCCGAAAGCCTTTGGGGTCTTAAAGAGAGCTCATCGGTAAAATCGCCGCTTTCCTTCCTAGCGTCGAGAATTCGTTCTTCTTTCATCTTTGTTTCGCCTTTCCATTAAGTTTACGGAGTGAAAGACGCAAAAGCTCTTCGTTGGTTAAGTTTGGCTCATTGATGGTGGACAAAGTGTCGTCAATATCTTTCTTTTTGAAGCCTAATGTCCTTAAAGCGTCGGCAACTTCGTCAAATTGTTTTGGCGTGCCACCATTTTTAAGCGCGCTATCTTCAAGCTTTCCTTTGAGGTCCAGAATGATTTGGGCAGCCGCTTTCGGGCCAATTCCTGGGAGTTTTTTAAGGAAAGCGGTGTTACTTGCGGCAATCGCTTTAAAGAGATCCTCCGGTTTGGTTGCACCTAAGGCACCTAAAGCCGTTTTTGGACCAATTCCTTTCACGGCAATCAAAGATAAGAAGGCTTCCTTTTCCATTAAACTAGGAAAACCCACAAGATAATGGTCATTTTCGCCAAAAACCTCGTAAATGTAGGTTTTTTTCACTTCGTTTAATGTAAAATCTTCGCTCCGGGCGACAAAAAGTTCGTAGGCGACTGGGCCCACTTCAATGGCGATGATATTCGCTTTATCATCTTTGTAAACGATTTTTCCTTCAAATGAGAAATACATATCAAATTGCAAAAATCCCTAGCAAAACCGCAATAAGTGCCAATAAAGATCCCAAGATTGGGAGCATTAAAAGGGCTATTCTTTCTGCTATTTCTTTCTTCATTCGCCCTCCGTATCGCTATAAACAAACTCGACCTTGCCAATCGAGACTGTTTCTCCATTTCTAACGCCCGCTTCTTTAAGCTTTTCTTCGACACCGTTTTTCTCCAAAAGTCGGATAAGCATTTCCATGCCTTCTTCCTTGGAAGTGTTGATTAAAGCAGCCTTTTTCTCAATGTCTTCGCCCTTAATCGAATAATAATGGCGATCGACTTTGACCACCGTTATCTCTTTTTTGGCTTCTTCTTTTCGAGCGTCATACACGCGATATTCCTCTTCGCTTGTTTCTCCCTTTAAGGGGAAAAGAGGCGTTCTTTCAATGAGGTCCATCGCTTTCATTAGAATCGCTTCAAGCCCTTCCCGAGAAAAGCTAGAAAGAGACATCGATTCGAAGCCTAGTTTTTTGTCGAATGCGGCCTTTCTTTCCTCCGCTCTTTCAAGATCCATCATCGAAGCAACCACGATTTGCGGTCTTTTTTCTAAATCGCCGCCATAATCCTTTAATTCTTCGTTGATGATGCAATAGTCCTTATAGGGGTCTCTTTCGCCAGACATCGAGACCAAATGAATAAGAACACGGCACCTTTCAATGTGGCGAAGGAAGCGAGTTCCTAGTCCTTTCCCTTCATGGGCGCCTTCGATGAGCCCTGGCATATCCGCCAACACGTAGCGACGGCCGTCTTTCAAGGAAACGACCCCAAGATTCGGCTCGATGGTGGTAAATGGGTAATCCGCCGTTTCGGCATGGGCTCTCGTGGAGACATTTAGCATTGTGCTTTTGCCAACGCTTGGGAAACCAATGAGTCCGGCATCAGCAAGCATTTTTAATTCGAGGACAAGTCTTTTTCTTACGCCAGGATGACCATTTTCAGCAATCCTTGGGATTCTTCTCCGGCTTGATTTGAAAGCGGCATTTCCCCTTCCCCCTCTTCCGCCTTCAGCGATTAAAACAGTCTCTCCATCTTTCGAGAGGTCAGCGAGCATATGATGGTCGGATTCATCATAAACAACCGTCCCCATCGGAACTTCGACATAGACGTCTTTGGCGTCTTTTCCATACATATTTTTCTTAAGGCCCTTTTCGCCATCCGCGGCAATAATGGTACGAGAATGGCGGAAGGTGAAGAGGGTGTTCAGGTTTGAAGTGGCCACAAAATAAATAGAGCCACCTCTTCCGCCATTGCCACCGTCCGGCCCGCCCCATTGGGTCATTTTGTCTTGCAAAAAAGAGATCGCACCATCTCCGCCTTTTCCACTTCGGACTTCTATTACGCAACGATCGATGAGCATTATTTTTCTCCCCTCAAGAGATTCTTCTCGGTATTAGTCAAAAAGTAATTTTTCTTGTTTTTTTTGATTCTCCCAAGGTCTTTCCAAAAACGAAGAGACGTTTTTAAGGGCGTTGAGATACTGCTATCTTCGTCATCGTTCCAAACACAGGGGTATTCTTTCACGCGGAAGCCATTGAGCTTCAAAAAATAAAGGTATTCCACATCGAAGGCAAAACCATCAATGATTTGTCTTTTAGCCATTTCTTTAGCCAGTTTCGTTTTAAACATCTTAAATCCGCACTGAGTATCTCGATATTTAAAGCCAAAGCGGCTTCTTATTAAAGCGCGAGAAAAGCGTCCCATCAAACGTCTTAAGAGAGGTTGTTCTCGAATGATGACGCTTTCTTTCAAATGTCTCGACGCAATAAAACCCTCATAATTCTCAAAGTCTTGAAGCATCGCTTTAAGAACGTTCAAATCCGTCGCAAAATCCGCATCCATAAAAAGGACGCAATCGCCGCTTGCTTCGAAAATACCATGCTTTACGTTATGGCCTTTGCCGAGTGTATCTTCAAAAGGAACGAGCTTCACTTGAAGCGGAAGGTCTTTAAGGCCGTCTTCCATCTCTTTTCGGTTCTTTTGGTTGCTTCCATCGATCACGATAAGAAACTCATACGTAATCCCGAGGGCGTCAAAAAAAGGAAGCCCTTGTTCGCGAATGTTTTTTAAGAGCTTAGCCGATTGGTTTTTGCATGGAAAAATGACTGAAAGTTTCATATCCACCATCATTATAGCCGAAGCCTCCCTTTTAGAGAATATGGTGCGTTATTTATAACCGCCATTTTCCCATGATTATGCTACTATGAGCGCATGCAGAAAAATTCTTGGTTCCGCTTCGCCGTATCCGTGGTGTTATTCGCCCTTTTACCCGCCTTCATTTATTTTCTTTACGATTGCATCATTCATAAAGATGCCGGTGAAACCATGATCTTGAGTCTTATGGGATTTGTGGTCCTTTTGTTTTTTGTTCTTATCGAGGGCGTCTTAACTCTAAAGGACTTTAAAAAAGACCTCTCTTTGGAAGGAATCGCCTATAACGACAACCATTCCATAAATAAAGGTCCGCTGATTCTTATATCGATACTCGGAGGACTCGCTTTAGCGGGCTTTGGTGTTTTCCTTTGGCTTTATTTCGTGACAGATGACCTCCGTCATTATGAAGCGGAATTCCTTTTATCCTTTTCTTTATTCGTTGCCTTAAATGCCATTATTTACGTTTGCTATACCTTCTTATTCCGGTATAAAAAGGTCACCCTCAAGGATTTGTCTCGTTAAGAATATTTACTCGGAATGAAGTTATCATCGTCGTTTTTTGGTCTTCAGCACGAAAACGATATTCTTGTGCCAATCCTAATTTATTGACTTTTAAATAGATGGATGCTGTTTGGCCGTCTTTGGGTTTTAAGCCATCGTATTCCAGGACAAGTGTTTCATCATCTTCGATTTTCATCGCTTCCTGATATCGAAAATTGAGTTTAATGAAGTCGCCATAATAGACGCCACCACTCGCATATCCGCTTTCGGTTTTCGTATAGAAAAAGGAATCGATGGTGCTTTTGAAAAGATCTTTGGAAACGGGTTTAACTTGTGCTTCGCCCGATTTCGTTTCCGTCTCTTTATAAGCGTCCAAGCTCGGTTGGATATCGCGCGTTAATGAACCAGCAAAGCCAGCGTCCAAAGCTCTTCCAGAGGCTCTTTCTTCTAATTTGTAAAAATCATTTCCTTCCTCGCGAGAAAAAGACAACTCCCGAGTCCCCAAGCCAACCGATTCCCCATCTTCATAGATTGAAAGAGAATAATAAAAAGAAGCGTGTTTATATGCCTTAAGACACTCGGAAAGGGAAAATCCTTCGCTGAACGTCTGGAGTTCTTCACGAACGTTTAAGCCTGAGCACGAAATTAAAGCGCTCAAAAAAGGCAAAGCGAACCAAAGTGAGCGTTTTTCCTTAGGACAGTGCATAGGTGAAGGTCGTCTTGGCTCGAACCGTCTTTTTCGTATCCACGCCCTTATAATTAGTAGTCACGACATTTTCTTCAATGAGGTAGCCGTTTTTATCATAGATGGCAGCGAAGTTGAAATGTGCGATAGCGATAACCTCCGCGTCATACACCCCATTGAAAATGGTATATTTGTCGGAATCCTTCGCATAAAAGGTAAGACCTCCCGCATTGTTTTTCTCGATAACGAGCTTGGCTAAGGTCGTATCATCGATAAAGGTGGTATAGATAAGGCCATACGAACAATCCCCGGATATAAGATCGCCATCTTTATCAAGCACATAAAAACTCTCTTCCTTTAGGTGAAGAGGCAAGTTCAAATAAGGACTTCTCGAATAATCTGCCCCAAGATAAGAAATGGTATGAACATCATTCCCGTCATTGTCTTTAGATACCGTATCCGTTTTCTTTGAATCGACAAAAAGTTCGCCGTCTTTCGAGCTTTCTTCACTCCCTAAGCCAAGACAATTGATCTCGGCTTGATAAGAATACTTCTCGTAAGTAACCGCTTCAAAAGAAGAGACTACATCCTTTGCTTCTTCAATGGATAATCCTTCCATCGAAGAGGAGCAGGAAAAGCAAGAGAAGAGCGAAAGTCCCGCTAAAACTATATGCAATCGGTGAAATCTCGTTTTATTCATGGGTTTTCCTCAATAAAGACGAATATTCATGCTATCTTCGTAGATTTCGCATTCTTCTAAGATCGGAAGAATAGAAACTTCTTCCCCTTCCTTAAGAGAAAGGCCGCTTCGACTAGAGATATATACTTTTTCTCCGTCATTTAAAGAAACGGGGAACAAGACTTCACTCCCATAATCGATTGGAGATAAAACTTTTCCAGGAAGACCTTTCTTATCAATCTTATAAGCTTCATGAGGAATCTCAATGCGGAAGGGACGGGTGAACACTTTCGTTCCTAATCCTTCAACGACTTTGGTAACAACCTTTTCTGACAAGAGAAGAGGAATGCCATCGATTTCGAAATAGAAGAGAAGGCCAGCGTTTTCAATTGCTTTTTGGCTGTCTTTGATAAGCGTTTTCTCCTTGGCACCAAACTCTTTCGAGATGAAATCTTCTGGATTCTTTTGACGAAGGAGTTCTTTCTTTAAAGTATTAAAAGAATCGATTGCAAGTGCTTTTTCTTTGTTATAGGCGCCACGAACCGCACTCTTATCGCTCTCGTATCCAAAGCCTTCTGCATCTAAGCGTTTGTTCAAATCGTTTAAGCGTGTCGCCGCAAAGCTTTCTTTAAAGATGTCGTAAGTATCTCTAGCAGAACGAACAACATTCGGATCCTTATTGGTGTTCTTGACCGAAAGATAATCCGCTTTTTCTTTTTCTTTCAAAGCGGCGTATTCGTCATGCACCTTCGCTTTGACGTCTTTAATGGCTTGCTTATGGGATTTCATAAGAGAAGCGTTCGCAGTCTTGTATTCAGCTTTGGCTTTCTTAATCTTTTCATCCTTTTGCCTTTTCGCTTCCGTAAGCTTCGACGAGAATTCCTCGGCGCTTAGAATCTTGTTTTGCTCTTTTGCTTCTTTTAAAGCGTTCTCTTTTTCAAGTGCTAAAGAAGCCTTCTTTTCCTCGTATTTCTTCTTCACTTCTTCGATCTTAGCAAGACGAATCGCATTCATATCCTCGTCTTTGGTTTTCGCGTAAGCGGTCTTAAAGTTCGTGAAAGAAGCTTTTAAGGAATCGACCACTTTCAAGGAGTCAAGCAAGATTGCGCCTTTTTTATCAACGAAAGTGATGGTTTCAAAATCCAAACCGAAAGAGACGGTTTCACCGACTTTGTAGTCGTCTTTTGAGAAAGCGAAGAAAAGCACGTTGCCGCTCTTCAAATAGAAGAGTTTCGTTTCACCCACTTTTTCAATGCGGTGAACGTTGGCCGTGAATGGGCCTTTCCCGAGATGGACGGCCTTCGTTGGGAAATGCAAATCCCCTTCAAAGGAAGAAACCTTCGAAGAAATCGAAGCGGGAAGTGCCAAAGCGTTCTCTCCCAAAAGAAGCTTTCCGTTTTCCGTTTTAGCTTCGCAAACGTTCTCTTCTGGAAGCTCTGGCAAAATCGTTTCTTCCGTTTTGCCATCGAAGAAATGGGCTTTTTTAACGTTAATGGCAACATCGATAACATCCCCAGCTTTCCAGCCGTGATTATTCTGTGCTTTGAAGATGATGGCGGTTTTCCCAGTGCTAAGCGATTCTTCGCCGTTTGGGTTCAAATCGCCATACACAAGCGTTTCGTTTCCCAGTTCTTCGAAATGGGAGACGGTCACTTTGGCGACATTCTCTTTCTTTTCGTCCATTTCACCGGTCGCATCTTCGCTTCTAAAGCCGAAAGTAACAACCGTCTTATTGTCAAAATAATGATTCTTGATCTTTAAAAGGTCTTCTTTTTCAGCAACCAAAGTCGTCTTGGGATCATCGATGAAATGAATGAGGATTTTATCGCCATTCTTTTCGAGAGTGACATTAAAGAAATTCATTTGCGGAGTGCCAATAAATCCTGCAACAAACTTATTTTTTGGAAAATTATAAAGATTCTTCGGAGTGTCGACTTGTTGAATGACGCCTAGCTTCATGACAACAACCCTAGTACCAAGAGTCATAGCTTCCACTTGGTCGTGAGTAACATATATGAAAGTCGTTTGTAGCTTTTGATGAAGCTTTGAAATCTCGCTTCGCATTTGACTGCGGAGCTTCGCATCAAGGTTACTGAGAGGTTCATCCAAAAGCATGACTTTTGGATTTCTCAAAATAGCTCTTCCCAAGCTCACACGTTGTCTTTGACCACCACTCATCGCTTTCGGTTTACGGTCTAGATAGTCGGTTAAGCCCAAGATTTTGGCGGCATCAATAACGCGACGATGGATTTCTTCCCTCGGAACGTGGCGAAGGGTTAAGCCAAAAGCCATATTCTCATAAACGGTCATATGAGGATACAAAGCGTAGTTTTGGAAGACCATCGCGATATCGCGATCTTTCGGTTCCATATCGTTAACGCGCAAGTCATCAATATAAAGTTCACCAGTGGTAATTTCTTCTAGACCTGCAATCATGCGGAGCGTGGTCGATTTGCCACACCCCGAAGGACCGACTAAGACAACGAATTCTTTGTCTTTGATATCAAGGTTTACATCATTAACGGCTTTGGTGCCATTCGGATAGACCTTATAGATATGTTCAAGCTTGAGATTTGCCATAATGGAATTTTCCTTTCGTTTTGACTAGCCTTTAACGGCACCACCCGCAATACCTTCGACGTAATAACGTTGAAGAGCGAAGAAGAGCACCATAATTGGAATAGAAGTGAGCACCGCTCCAGCACAGAAAGTGTTGAAATAAGTGGATTTTACTTCGTAACTAAGCATCATCTTTAAGCCAACCGCGACGTTCATCATCGCCTTATTCCCTTGAGCCAAGTAGCTCGCCAAGATGAAGTCACCCCAGGGAGACAAAAAACTAATAAGAACGGTATAGACGATAATGGGTTTGGATAAAGGCAAGATAATACGCCAGAAGACGGTATTTTTGTTGCCACCATCGACATAGACGGCTTCATCAAGGCTCTTCGGAATCGTATCGAAGAAGCCTTTGGCGATGTAATAGTTCATGGCACTCGAGCCGCAATAGATAAGAATGAGCGAATAAATACTCGATTGGAGGCCGACGATCCTTAAGACTTCATAAATCACGATCATGCTCAAGAAGCCTGGGAACATTCCTAAAAGAAGAATCATCTTCATAATGGCTTGTCTTCCTCTGAAGCGAAGACGGGACAAAGCGTAGGAAGTCGCCAAAACCAAGATTGTTTGAATGACCGCCGTCACTAAAGCAATTATTAACGTGTTCAAAAACCATTGCCAGAAGGGGTAATTCGTGTCCGTAAAAAGTCGAACATAATTGTCAAAGGTCCAAGAAGTAGGTGCAAAATGGGTGCCGTTATCATAGGAGGCGGCAAAGCTTTGAAGAATCAAATAGACGAATGGGACAAGCCAAATGACGGAGATAAGAACTAAAAAGACATAAGTTATGGTCTTTTTTACGTTCTTCTTCGCTTTCGCTTTGCGGTAATAGTTGTTTCCGAAGTTCTCCATTATTGGAAGTCCTCCTCGTTCTTAACGGCACTCGAGCGGTTATAGAAAACCATACTGACAACGGCAACGACGACGAAGGTGAATACGCCCAATACCGAAGCGGTGCCAAAATCTTGAGTTGGGCTATCTTTCGTCAGTTTATAGATCCAAGTGATAAGCAAATCCGTCTGACCGACGTTAGAGTTAAGCAAGATGCCAGGCGCATTTTGCCCCGCAAAGTTGAAAGCGGGGCTGCCACCGGTCAAAAGATAAATAACATTGAAGTTATTAATATTTCCAACAAATTGCGAAATAAGGTATGGACCCGTAACAAAGAGCATATACGGAAGAGTGATCTTCATATACATCTTAAATGGGGAAGCACCATCGATTTTTGCCGATTCGTAAAGGTCTTCCGGAATATTCATAAGAATACCTGTGCAAATAAGCATGGTGTAAGGAATGCCAACCCAAGTGTTCACAACGATGATCATGACTTTCGCAAGAAGCGGATCTTTGAGCCAACGAATGCCTTTATCAATCCACCCGAGTTGAAGCAAGATATTATTGATTACGCCGGCATCGGTATCGAGCATTTGGGAAACGATAAGAAGCGACACGAACTGAGGAACGGCAATGGTTGTAATGAGAATCGTTCGCCAAAGCTTTTTAAGTTTGATTCCTTTTTGATTGATAATAAGAGCAAAAATCATCCCTAAGAAATAGTTCGAAAAAGTCGCGAAGAACGCCCAGATAAGCGTCCAAAGAACGACTTTTCCAAACGTTGTTAAGAAGACCATACCATTGGCATCTTGGCCAATGCTAAAGACTTCCGAATAGTTGTTCCATGCGACCCAATCAAACAGACGCTGGCTCGGATAATGAGCGCTGTTGAAGTTGGTAAAACCGATTATGACCATGAAAACAATAGGAACAATGGTGAAAAGAGCCAAAAGCACCATTGGAATTCCAAGCATTACAAAGTGGTAGTTGCTTCCGACTAAATCATGGATGAAATCTTTGTCCGTTTTCCCTTTTCCGATCAGCTTTTCCGAATACTCTTTAAACGCATCCATGATGGACGAATACCAAAGAACAAGAGTTAAAACGATCAAAAAGATAGCAAAAATCGAATTTAAAAGGATTTCAAAAGAATTATCGTTATAAGACCAAACAAGCAAACCGGTTAACGAATCTGGGCCTTGGATACCTCCGACGGTTCCCAAAGTTGAAATCGAAGAAAGCGCCGATCCGCCCATCATCACCATGAAAAGAACAAACGCAATTTCATAAACAAGATAAAGTGCTCCCTTAAAAAAATGTTTCCTTGAGAGCTGAGAGAAGCCCATTATCAAGAAATTCGTCCTCGTTCTCCATCCGCCAAAGCGGAAAACATGAACAAGGGCCAAAACCGGAGAGGCGCATTTTTTTAAGAACTTCAGCGTCTTTCGAGGTAAATTCCTAAAAAAATACGCGATTGCCAATCCGACTCGCTTAAGCCATTCGTAAAAAGAAACGGCCCAACGTTTCGGGGTACTAAGCGATAAATATTCGATTTTGGTCATAAGCAACCCCCATTAAGAACGAGAAAACCGCCACCCCATCCCAAAGAGATGGAACGGGGCGACGTGATAATGATAGACTATTTGCTAGCTTTGATGGAATCGTTAAGAGCCCTCATCGCTTCAGCAAGATTCGCAGCGGTGACATCACCGCTCACGACGCCTTCTGCAAAGGTTTGTGGCGCTTTCCAAACGTTAGCAGGAACAACAGTTACCGTACGAGCGTATGGGCCTTGATCCGCAAGAGCCTTGATGTGAGGCGTATTTTGAACCTTTTCCATCGAAACAATGGTTTTGGCGGTTGGACAAACGGACAATTCATCAAAACGTTCTTCTTGAACTTTTGGAGAAGTCATAAACTTCGCAAAGTCGTGAGCAACAGCGAGTTTGTTGGTATCTTGGATCGTACCATTAACGCCCATGAGCTTATAGCCAAGCATCGAGCCAATCGTCGTCGCTTCGTGACCATCGATAGTGATAGTTGGCATCTTGGCACAGCCAAAATTATCACCCATTTGTTTCGAGAAGTTAGCGACATTCCAGCTTCCTTCAATAGAGGCAACAAGGTCATTGCCAACGCCAGGAGCAACGTTATTCGTATCAACCCAGTATTGGTTCTTCATGATCGTCAAGAAAATTTTACCGGCATCAATGCCTTTTTGGCCGTCGAAGTCCGCTTCAATCTTATCGGTGGAGCCATCTTGCTTAAAGGTGATGCTATAATCAGCGCCATAAGTGTAAAGAGCGCCGGCGCCATAATAAGCAGTCGTTAAAGGATAGCCGAATTTCTTGTTGTTCTTGCTGCAAACTTCGAGAATACCTTCAATGCTCTTATATTTCTCGGCATCATCACCCTGGAAATACTTCTTGTTATACATCAAGAAATAGCCATTGTCGCCGGTATAGGGATAAGCATAGAGCTTATTCGCAAAGGTCGAAGCAAAAATTGCGGCATCCGTGTTATTTTCCTTAACAAACTTAGCGTTTTCGCCAACAACTGGGCTTAAGCCGCCTTTTTGGAAAATAACTTGTGTCTTATCGGATCCATAAGCAAACACGTCTGGTCCATCTTGCCAATTGGTGACATCCTCATCAATAGCGTTTTCTTCGTGGGCCACCACTTTAATGTTAACGCGAGCTAATCCATCCTTTTCGCGTTGAGCATTGTATTCTTCGCCAATTTTGGCGATGAATGTGGCTTGGGCAGCGGGGCCACTGACGGTGAGAGTAATTGTTTCATCTCCTCTTCCGCAGCTTGCAAGTCCCAATAAGCAAACGCTCGAGAGGACAAGCATTCCAATTTTTTTGTTAAACATTTTGTTCTCCTTTCATTGACATTGATCTATTGAGAAGTGCTCGATAGGAGTCATCTCAACAAACCCAATATTTAACATGGCCTCATTTTAATTAAGGTTTTTACTTTGTAAATACCTTTTATGTAATCGGTTACATTGATAATGATAGGGCTTACATTGTCTTTTCCGGTGGCTAAAAAAGATATCGTTTTGTTACAAAACCATAATTTCTTCGATGCAAGCGAAAGAATAAAAGAAACAACGGCAACGTTCGTTGACGTTTTTTTATAAGAGAAGAGACCAAAGAGGACAATTGTAAAAATTATCAAATTCCCGAATTTTCTATCGAATTTTTGTAGTTTGACTTTGGAAAACCACATCCATTTGGCGCTTCATATTCTCTGCTATTTCTTTCGCGCCTTCGCTATTGGGGTGAAGAAGATCGAAATAAAGAGAGGGGTTTGGGCTTAACAGAGAAAGGCCGTCAATCGGATGGTAATGCAATTCTTCTGCCAAAGGAGCATTCATATAGTCCCTTAAAGCGTCAAGCTTTTTGGCATCGAAATCGTTATCAAACCTTCTTAAGGGACTAATAACAAACAAAGCCTTATTTGGGTAATCCTTTTGGAGCCCAGCACTCGTTTTTTTAACCTCTTCGAAAGCAGATTCTCTCTTATGTTGGTTTGTTCCTTCCGAGAGCACCAAAAAATCGGGATCATAGCCACTTAGTTTTAAATCGAAAGAAGGATCGCAATAATAACCCGCTAAACCTTGATTTAAGATGTCAAAGCCAGAAAGCCTTTGAAAACGGTTGAGATAGGTGTCGCCGCTTTGATAGACGCCATAACCTTGAGTAATTGAATCGCCCACCCAAAGGACCTTCGTGTCTTTTTCGATTGGCTCGACATCTAAGCAAGAGAAATTCTTTATCGCTACCCCAGTGTCAAAAGGAAAGAATAAAACGATTCTTTTTTTGCCTTCTGGCAAATTCTCAAACGTTATTTTCCCTTCATCTTCGAGCAAAGCGACAAAACGTTGATCCGTTCTTTTTCCATCCACAAATAAATCAAAGGAATCCTTCGATTCTTTGATGACAAGGCGGTAATCAAAAGAGAATTTTCGGGACGAGGTAACGAATTCAAGCGTCACTCCGCTTGATAACAAAGCATGTCGATAGAAAGATTCGTCTACCGTTCGTAGGTATTCCTTTTGCGATTCGTTAAAACGGTCAAAATAAAACCAGCCCTCTTCCTCACGGACCCGATAAACGCCAAATGCAATGTTTCTAATGTCCATAGCCTTCTCCCTCTCTCTTATTATAAAAGGATATAAAGAAAACGGCACCAAAGTGCCGTCAAAGTTCTTTTACAAAACCTTATTTGGTTTCGGCATAGACCGAAACGCGTTTTCTATCGCGTCCGACGCGTTCGAATTTAACGATGCCGTCGATAAGCGTATAGATGGTGTCATCACCGCCACGTTTGCAATTGGCGCCTGGATAAACCTTGGTACCGCGTTGACGATAAAGGATGTTTCCAGCGACGACACGTTGTCCATCACCGACTTTTGCGCCAAGACGACGACCAGCGGAATCACGGCCGTTTTTGGTGCTCGAGACGCCTTTCTTCGAAGCGAAGAACTGCAAATCGATAATAAATTTCATGTGCTCATTTCCTTTCTAGTCTCACAAACTCTGGATACGAGAGAGCAAGGCTTTCTAACTGTTTCTCGATTGTTTCGAGAACGATTTCATCGTGCCTAGAGATCTCTTTTAGAACAAAGAGAGACACATCTCCTTCTTTCGTCTGGATGTCATAGGAATCTTCATCTTCCAAGGCGTTTAGACCACCAAGTGTGACAGCGCTTACGCCCGCACACACAAGATCTTGGCCATAAGGAGCGCTTTCGGCATGCCCTTTTACCTCGAAAGAGACGATTTTGTGATTTTTATAGACAAAAGAAATCCGAATCATTAGGCGTTGATAGCTTTGATGACAAGGCAAGTATAGGGCTGACGATGGCCGAGTTTGCGACGAACGTTGGCTTTGCTCTTGTACTTGTAGACGGTGAGTTTCTTGGAAAGACCTTGCTTTTCAACTTTGGCAACGACCGTCGCACCGGCAACAAAAGGATTGCCGAAAACGGTTTTTTCTCCGCCGATGAAAAGGACTTTCTCAAAGGTCACGTCTTTTCCGGCTTCGACGTCAAGCTTCTCGACATAGATCTTGTCTCCGACTGAGACCTTGACTTGCTTACCGCCGGTTTCCACGATGGCGTACATGTTATTTCCTCCTCTAGCTTAGACTCGCTCTGGCGGTTTAGCATAGGCTAATTAGGAACCGTCGAGACGCGGTTGAGGCCCATGGAAGGCGACAACATGAGTAATATACCATTCTTTTCCCTAAAGGGAAGCAAAAACGGAGGAATCCAACAGTTTCTCTCCCTTTTGCCTTTCAAACGCCGAAAAGTTATCATAGCGGTGAAAGAAGAAAAATATGGGTTATATCGCAGATATTCGAAAGAAAGTCGGCCACATGGGTATTGTCGCCGCTTTTTCGGTAATGATCATTCTCAATGAAAACGACGAAGTCCTTTTGGAAACGAGGCTAGACGATGGGTATTTCGACTTTCCCGGAGGCTCCATCGAATGGAATGAAACGGCCCTAGAAGCCGCGCAAAGAGAACTTTATGAGGAAACGGGTTTAAAAGCTGTCGATCCCGTTCTGTTCGACGTTTATAGCGGCCCTCTTACCTATCACCGCTATCCCAATGGCGATGAAGTTTCGGGCGTCGACGTTTTCTATATCGCAAGAAAAGTCGAAGGGACGATGAAACTTCAAAAAGAAGAAGTAACAGATTTAAAGTATTATCCCTTGGACAATCTCCCTACGAAGCTTACCGCCCGCAACAAAAAAGTGCTCAAAGATCTCGCACTTTATCTAAAGAAAAACAAATAGGTTTTATTTCCAGGTAAAAGCCCAACCCCCAGGTATTTTGGCGCTTCCGCCACTACTTCGGAAAAGGCGATAACAAACCACCGCCATCACCGAAATCGCTAGTACCGCCATAACGGCCGCCAAAGTGAATAATTCCCCTGGCTTTATGGCTTTTCTCTCTTCGAGGCTAAGTTCCTCTCCAATCATAAAAAACTCCTCCTACTTTCATATAGGGGGAGTTTTAGATTTTCGAAACGTTTTTTAGAGCGTTTTTAAACGATTCTCAATCGAAGAAAGAAGGGCTTTGTTTTTGCTAAGCTTTTCTTCTTCCAAATGGACCTTTTCCTTCGGCGCTTTCTTAAGGAAGCCAGGGTTCGAAAGCATGCTTTCACCACGCTTCACCTCAGCTTTAGCCTTCTCAAGATCGGCTAAGAGTTTCTTTTTGAGGGTCTCTTTATCGATATCTTCCTCAATTGTCATGGAAAGGTTGGGATAGAGGAAAGGATTGCCAGAAAGCTCTTTTTTCGTGATCGTCACGCTCTTAGCGAAAGCAAATCTCTTTAAGTATTCCTCCGCTCCTTTGAAAGGCGCTTTAGGAGAAAGCGTCAAAAGCACTTCCGCATTCGGTGCTAAGCCATTCTCACTTTTGTAATTTCGGATATCCTTAATCATCTTTTCGAGAAGAGAGAATGCTTTTTCGTCATTTGTAAAGACATATTGTTTCTCATAAGAAGGATAGTTATCCACCATGATGGATTCTTTATGAGAAGGCAAAGAGCAATAGAGCTCTTCGGTGATGAATGGGCAATAAGGATAAATCATTAAGAGGATGCCTTTCAAAACGAAATAGAGAGTGTCCTTCGTCCCTTTGGCATCTTCTTTTTGAAGACGGACTTTGCTCATCTCAAGGTAAGAGGAGCAGAAATCGTCATAGACGAAATCGTAAAGAATGCTCGAGGCTTGGCCAAATTCATATTTATCCATCTTTTCGGTGACTTTTTTGACCGTCTTTTCGAAACGGGAAAGGATGGCTTTATCGACAACATCGAGTTCCTCTTTGTGAGGCTTACTGGGTAAATAATTCTCGCTCAAAACGCCTTCCACGTAACGTGTCGCATTCCAAATCTTATTAAGGTAGTTGGCGCTACTTTCGACCTTTTCCTCGCTATAACGCATATCGAGCCCTGGAGCGCCACTTGTGGTAATGAATAAACGCATGGCGTCAGCGCCATATTTGGCGATAACATCGTTAGGATCAACGCCATTTCCAAGGGATTTCGACATCTTTCTCCCTAAGGAATCGCGCACTAAGCCATGGATAAGGACCTCTTTGAAAGGAGCTTTATCGGTGAAATGAAGCGATTGGAAAATCATGCGGCTCACCCAGAAGAAGATGATGTCGTATCCGGTGACTAAAACGCTTGTTGGGAAGTAACGTTTGAAATCGGGGTTTTCAGTATCGGGCCAGCCTAAAGTCGCAAAAGGCCATAAGCCGCTTGAGAACCAAGTATCCAAAACATCTTCGTCTTGTTCCCAAAGAGTGCTATCCATCGTCTCTTCTGTCACCAAAAGCTCGCCTGTTTTCTTATTCGTATAGGCAGGGATACGATGTCCCCACCAAAGTTGGCGAGAAATGCACCAATCTTCAACTTCGTTCATCCAACGGAGAAGCACTTTCTCAAAACGCTTCGGAATGAAATTCACTTTATCATCGGTCTTTTGGTTCTCGAGAAGTCTTTCGGCCAAAGGCTTCATCTTCACAAACCATTGCTTCGAAAGCATCGGTTCGACGATGGCGCCGCTTCTTTCGCTATGTCCTACGGCATGGGTGATTTTCTCAATCTTAACGAGGTGCCCGTTTCTCTTGATGTCTTCGACAAGAGCCTTACGACATTCGTAACGGTCCATGCCAGTGTATTTGCCAGCGATTTCCTTCATATGGGCGGTCTCATCAAGCACCTTAATCATCGGGAAACCATATTTCTTGGCGAGCTGGAAGTCGTTTGGATCATGGGCAGGAGTACATTTCATAGCACCCGTCCCAAAGGCGATATCCACGTAGCGATCCGCCATAATGGGAAGCTCCTCGCCATTAGCAGGATTGATGACTTTCTTTCCGACCAAATCCTTATAACGCTTGTCTTTTGGATTCACAAAGACCGCCGTATCGCCAAACATTGTCTCAGGACGCGTTGTAGCGACAATCAAAGAACGGTCTTCCCCTACCACATCGTATTTGAAATAGAAGAACTCGCCTGGATCGTCGCTATGAGTGACTTCGATATTGCTTAAGGCGGTTCTTAATTCCGGATCCCAGTTGATGATTCTTTCGCCTTGGTAGATAAGACCCTCATTATAAAGAGTCACAAAGACTTTGCGGACCGCTTTATTAAGGCCTTCATCGAGAGTGAAGCGCTCTCTAGTGTAATCAACGGATAAGCCAAGTTTCGCCCATTGGGCATGAATCGTCGCAGCATATTCGTCTTTCCAAGCCCAGGCTTGTTTCAAAAAGCCTTCGCGGCCAAGATCATAACGGGAAATGCCTTCTTTACGGAGTTTCTCTTCGACTTTCGCTTGGGTAGCAATGCCAGCGTGATCCATTCCCGGTACCCAAAGGACGTCGAAACCCTTGGCTCTCTTATACCGGGAAACAATATCTTCGAGAGTCGTGTCCATCGCGTGGCCCAAGTGAAGTTTCCCCGTGACGTTCGGAGGCGGGATAACGAGGCTAAAGGCCGGCTTCGATTTGTCTTTTCCTGCGATAAAATAGCCTTTTTGCTTCCACGTTTCGTATTTTCCTTCTTCTACTTTCTTGGGGTCATAACGTTTCTCAAGCATAAAGTTTCTCCTAAAAAATAAAAAATCCCTTGAGAAGGGACGATGGGTAACCGCGGTACCACCCTCATTCTTAGATGACTAAGCGCTTTTGGTCGTAACGTGACAAGCGGGCTATTGGCCTATCCTCCCAAGCGACTCACCTTTTCTCTTCGCCTTTTTTCACCACCCAAAGGCTCTCTAAAGAAGATACAAGGATCCCTCTTTTTCAACGGACTCTCTTAGTCTAGAGAGCTCTTTCTTTCTTTGCAACGAAAAATCACTTATTCGTCCCATCGGCAAAGAAGGATTTTGCGTTCTTCGGGGCGTATCCCAGCGTGGTTTCCTTTAATGATTTTAATGGGCTTGGCAAGGCTATTTTCAAGCATTTCGTTGCTTCTTGATAGAGCAATGAAATCGCCTAAAAAGGAAAGGGCTCTCCTAGAAGGCTCCCCTAAACCAAAATAACGGGAGGAAAGAACTTCTTCGCGACTCATAAGGGTAAAATTCTCGAAGCGTTTTTGGAAAGCCTCTTCAAAATAATCTTTTTTATCGTCTTTAATAAAGAAATTGACCGTTCTTCCTTCGAAAGTAAGAGGACGTCTCAGACAATCGATAAGGTCGGGGTAAGCCGCTAAATCGCGTATCACGACGTTGGTCATACCGTGGTCCGATAAAGAGAGAGTCAAAACATCAGGATTCTCTTGGACGAACTTTTGAAGGAGTTTTGCCGTCTTTTTGATGAATTTGGAAACGTTTTTCGAAGGGATCCCTTCTTCGTGAAGGGTGTGATCGGGTTCCGGGCAGTAGAAATAAAGGAATTCTCCACCCTCTTTATAGAAAGCGTGCGCTTCTAAGAACTCCTCTTCCAAGGTTTTTGGACCCCTAGAATCAATGGGGAAAGGGAAAAGAAGCCTTGCTTTAATGCCTTTTTCACTTAGAAGAACATCGAGTTTCCTTGTCTGAGAGACCTTTTCCATGTAGTTATATTGACAAACGTCTTTCTTTGTAAGGCTATTCTTATTCGGAAAAACATCAACAGGATAGCCCAGTTCCTCAAAATAAAGAGACCAGCCCAAATATCCCGTTTCAATCGGATATTTTCCCGTCAAAAGAGAGGTTGTCGCCGCCACAGTAGTCGCTGGATTCACGCTCCAAAGGGGAAAAAGAGCGTGCGAAAGAAAGGGTTTGGCCGCTTTCTTATGAGCCAAAAGAACGTCCTCTCCCAAAGCGTCGAAGAGAAAAATGGCAATCTTTCGATGGCCATCTAATAAAGAAAGAAGCTCTTGGTGTGGGCGATGAAAGGGAGAGAGGCCGTAATGTGCCAAAAGGGCGTTACTCACATTGACAAGGTTATGCTCGGAGTCGAAAAGGGTTTCATCAAGGTTTTTCATAGCGGGCTAGAATAGCGAATATTCCTTCTTATTTCAAGAGGGAAGAGATGGCTTTTCGCATGTCTTCCCGCCCTTCTTTTAAGCCGGTAAAACAAAGAGCAAACGGTTTATAAGCGGATACGTCTTTCTTCGCTTTCGCTTTTTCTTTTTGGAGAGCTTTGTCGCTTTTGGTGAAAACAAGAACGTAAGGAATCCCTTTCTCTTCGAGATAGGAAATCATATTTTTCTCTGATTCTTGAAGGGAACGTCTAATGTCGCAAAGAAGTACGGCACCTTTTAAAAGAGGGTTTTGGAAATAGCCTTCCATCATTTTCGAGAAGCTCTCGTCTTCCCTAGAGCCGTAAGCGGTATAGCCATAGCCTGGGCTATCGACAAGATAAAAAGAGTCGTCGATAAGGAAATAATTCAAAAGTTTTGTTTTGCCAGCGCTTTTGGAGCTATAGGCAAGCTTTTGCCCGGTTAAAAGGTTAATGAGTGTGCTTTTGCCAACATTGCTTTTGCCAATAAAGACGATCTCAGGAAGGCGGTCTTTCGGCCGAAGGGAGTAGTCTGGCGCGCTTATAACGTATCTGGCTTTGCGGAATTCAATCATGCTTATAACTATAGCAAAAAGAAAGAAAAAGCGCCCCACTTTCGTAGGACGCTAGGAGAGCTAGGCTTTGACTTCTTCTTTCGGCAAGAGAGCGACTTCAAGCGCATCGTCGACACAATTCATATAGACGATCTTGAGGGATTTCTTCACTTCGTTAGGAAGTTCGGAAACGTCCTTCTTGTTTTCATTCGGAACGATGATGGTATTAATGCCACTTCGAAGGGCCGCTAAGCTCTTTTCGCGAAGTCCACCGATGGGGAAGGCTTTGCCTCGAAGCGTCACTTCTCCGGTCAAAGCGACGTTATTGTCGAAAGGACGACCCGTTAAGCAAGAGATAATAGCGCATGTGATAGCGACACCCGCACTCGGACCATCTTTTGGAACAGCCCCTTCTGGGACGTGAATATGGATATCGTTTTTCTCGAACACACAGGAATCAATGCCATACTTGGAAGCGTTGGCACGCACATAATCGAGAGCGATTTGACAACTTTCCTTCATCACATCGCCAAGTTTCCCTGTGAGGACAAGACCACCTTTTCCAGGGAAGTCATTGACTTCGATAGGAAGGATATCGCCACCGAATTCGGTATAGGCTAAGCCGGTTACGACGCCAACTTGCGGTTCCTTTTCTTTCTTGGTATCTTCGAAAATCGTCACTCCAAGATATTCATGGATCTTCTTTTTGTCGATAACAATCGGCTTTTGAATTGAAGGATTACGAAGGATTTCGACGACCGCTTTACGAGCGCAAGAGGCGATAAGACGTTCGAGTTCACGAACGCCCGCTTCTCTCGTATAGCTTTCGATAATCTCGGTAATCGCTTCTTCTTTGAATTCGATATCGCCTTCTTTTAGGCCATTCGCCGCCATTTGCTTCTTAATGAGGAAGCCTTCGGCAATCTTGATTTTTTCAAGTTCGGTATAGCTAGGGACCTCGATGAGTTCCAAACGGTCCCGGAGAGGCGCTGGAACATTCTCAAGATAGTTCGCCGTAGCGATAAAGAGAACATTGCTTAAATCGTAAGGTTCTTCCAAGAAGTTATCGTTAAAAGCGGTGTTTTGCTCGGGGTCAAGGACCTCAAGAAGGGCGCTCGAAGGGTCACCTTTGTAATTGCTGCCCCCTACTTTATCGATTTCATCGAGCAAGAAGACGGGATTGACAACACCCGTTTTGGTCATGCCTTGGATGATTCTTCCAGGCATGGAGCCGACATAGGTGCGACGATGGCCACGTATTTCGGCTTCATCGCTAATGCCGCCGAGGGAGGCTTTAAAGAACTTCCTTCCTAAAGCGCGTGCAATGGATTTGGCTAAGCTCGTCTTACCGCATCCGGGTGGCCCATAGAAGCAAAGAATCGGCGCTTTTAAGGAACCCGTCGCTTTCTTCACGGCAAGATATTCAATGATTCTCTTTTTGACCTTATCCAGGCCGAAATGGTCTTCATCTAAGATCTTCTGAACATTTTCGAGGCTGTCGTTATCCTCGGTCCTTTGATACCAAGGCGCATTCATAAGCACTTGGATATAGTTCATGATTAAAGACGCTTCCAAAGAAGCCTCTGGCATCATCTCGAAGCGATGGAGCTCATTAAGCACCTTTTTCTTTACGTTTTCGGGATAAGGGCTCTCTTCGAGCCTCTTTCGAACATCGTCTTCATCGTCCGAAACGTTCCCTTCGCCAAGCTCATCCTTGATGGCTTTCATCTTTTCGCGGAGATAGTATTCTTTTTGCGATTGTTCTGCTCGTTCGCGAACCGTTTCATCGAGTTTCCTATCAAGCGCGTCATTCTTCTTTTTGCTTTGAAGCATCGCTTGGAGCATCGCTAAACGCTTATTGACGTTTGGCTCGCCTAGCAACGCAACCTTTTGAGGCATCGAAAAAGGCAAGTAATTCCCGAAAACATCGGTAATAAGACTAGGACTCGCGTTATTGATGTTATCGGCAAGAATGCCTTTTGGCACCATGCGGATAAAGTTTGGATTTTCGTTAAAGATGGAAAGGACGTTTTCAAGAAGAGCGACTTCCTCGGTCTCATCGCCAAGTTCTTCTTCCAAAACCTCCCCTTCCGCTTCAAAGCCTAAAGAAGTCTTGGTAATGGAAAGTAAGCGAATACGTTTCGAGGCGATAACGCGGATGCGATAAACGCCTTCTTTATTCACAAAATTCACAATGCGGCCAAGCGTCGCGAAAGGGTTTAAATCTTCTAAGCCCGAAACATCTTCAAGATTCGGATCTTTTTGCGAAGCGACAAAGAGCAACGAATTGGTGTTCTTTCTGGCTTCATCGATCGAAGAGACGCTATAAGAACGGCTGGCTTCGATAGATTCGGTCATTTGGGGGAATAAAACGAGACCACGGGTTACCAAAAGAGGCAATTTGATACGTTTTGGCGATTTATCTATAACTTCATTTTTTTCCATGTTTTTCCTCCTAGGCGATAGACATTATAAGGAGAACTTTAGCAGCGTCAAGCAATGAGTGCTAAAACTCACGATTTGTTTAAAGAAAGCAAAAAGGGCAGCACAAGGCATGCCCTTTTAGAAGTGTTTGCCTAGTTTATTTGTCGGCTTTTGGCGCGGCTTTTTTGGCTGGCGCTTTCTTCGCAGCAGGCTTTTTGGCTGGTTCTTTGGCGGTCTCTTTTTCGGCCGCTTTATCTTTGGAACCGGCGTTGGCTAAAATCCATTCGCGAATCTTTTTGGCGCGGAGATTGCTCTTATAGTCGTCCATATTTCTTTCGAGAATCGAACGGACTTGGGCTTCTTCCATCTTATATTCTTTGGCCATATTGGCGATTTCGGCATCGACATCCTTGTCGGTGACTTCGATCTTTTCGGCTTCGCCAATCTTGTTGGTGGCTAAGAAGGTCTTAATGTTCTTATCGGCTTCGTTAAGGTAAGTCTTTTGGAGATCTTCCGCTTTGGTGCCGGTAATATCGAGATATTGTTCGAAGGTAAGGCCGTTTTGCTCAATTTGCTTCTTGAGATTCTCTTCCATTTGTTTGGCTTCGCCAGCGATGATGGCAGGATCGATAACGAAGGTGCTTCCACTTACGATTTGCGAAAGAAGATCGTTATAGTATTGGTTTTCGCTCTCACTAACTTTTTGGGTCAAAAGGCTCTTCTTCTCGTATTCTTTTAAACCATCGACGGTTTCGACGTCTTTGATGCCGAGCTCTTTGACGGCGGCATCGTTAAGCTCAGGGATGACTTTCTCTTTGATTTCGTGGACGGTGACATTAAAGGTCGCTTCTTTGCCAGCGAGCTCTTTGACATAGTTGGCTGGGAAGGTAATCTTGAAGCTCTTCTTTTCTTCGCTCTTCATGCCCACAAGTTCTTCTTCGAAACCGGGGATGAATTGATGCGAACCGAGTTCAAGGTTGTAGTTGCTTGCTTTGCCACCATCAAAGGGCTTGAGGTTGCCATTTTCGTCGGGAAGCAATCCTTCGAAATCCATGGTAATAGTGTCGCCCATCTTGGCTGGCTTCTCGCTTAAAACGAGTTCGGCGTTGCCTTTGAGAAGTTTTTCGATGGCTTCTTCCACTTCTTTCTCGGTGACGCTTGGAGCGAGCCGAGTGGCTTTAAGGCCTTTATAGATGCCAAGAGTGACTTCAGGAACGAGAATTACTTGATAGACGACCTCAAGTTCATCGTCGCTAAGCTTCGTGATGGAAACTTGGGGACGGGTAGCAGGATTGATCTTCTCTTCTTGGAGAACATCAGCATAGACTGGCGTTAAAACGTTCTCGATGGCTTCGTTCCAAACCGCTTCGGGGTTGACGCGTTCTTTGAGAAGGGTTTTGGGGGCTTTGCCAGGACGGAAACCAGGAACGCTCACTTTGGCGCTCACTTTATTAAAGGCTTTCTCTTGGGCATTTTTCCAAAGATCCTTATCCACGCTCACCGCGATTTTAACTTGGCTTGGGGAAATTTTTTCAAGGGTATGTTTCATTCTTAAAACTCCATTTGACTTGCAGCGATAACGATACACCTAATTAGACAATCAAACAATCTCTTTTCTTTAAAAGGAAAGAGGAGGTTCTTTCGCCAAAAAGGCTTCTATCTCTTCTTTTTTTCTCTGCGCTTCTTCTTTCAAGACACCATTTGGCAAAGGGGCTTCCCCTCTCGCTTTAAGATAGTCTTTGGACAGAAGGCTTAAAGCGCCTAGTAGGAGATTCTTATCTTCTTTTTCAAGAACGTTATCGGGATAGCTCAAAAGAATGTATTCGTCGAGGATATTGCGAGCGACGTGGCAATATGAAGGATCCGTAAGGATGCTTTCTAAGCGATTCACAAAATCCTTATAGAGCTTATCGCTATAGGGAGGGACGAGATTTGAAGGAATAACATTAATGTTTTTCTTGCCTTTTAAGAAAGAGACTTCTTCAGGGTAAGAGACGCTTACGAGATAAAGAAGCGCATAAGTTCGAACGAAGAGATGCACATCTTTCTTCGTTAGGAGAGCGGTTAATTCCGCCTTTAAAGCGGGGAAATCTTCTTTTTTTAGGGCCTTTAGAAGCGAAAGAATCGCCAAATCATCGTCTCCATTGAGGGTCTCATGCATTTCCTTGAGGCTTGCCTCTAATGGAAGAGAAGATTGTTTCTCGGCGAGGCGAAGCGCTTTGGGAATGCTTCGCAAAGCTTCCTCCACTTCTTGGGAGACGTAAGGATAATTCGAGAATATCGAATAGTCCTCATAGGCCTCATCCCATTTCTTAAAGAGGATGCGAAGGGAGAAATCACTTTTTAGGGTTTCGAGAGGATGCGCTTTAAAAAGCTCATAACGGTTCTTCTCTAGCAAAGCCATCGCTTCCTCTCCTTTCGAAAGAGCCATCAAGGCGGTCAAGCGATAGAAAAGGGATTCCCCATCCGTCTTTTCCTCCGTCTTTTCGAGAATCTCTTGATATTCGGCATCTTCAAATAATTTCTTTAAATCATCCATGACTCTCATTCTATCGCCATCTTGAAGCGAAACGAAAAAGAAAGTTGAAGTCTTTCCCTTCTAAGCTAGAATGTTTTGCCATGAGAAAGAAAAGTGCGTTTTGTTTCCTTTTGATTGCTTCCCTCTTAGGAAGTTGCAATTCCCTTCGAGAGATTTCCGAAGAAGAAGCCTTAACGAAGCTCGAATCCCTTGAAAAGAGCCTTCTTTTAGGGCAAACGCCAAGCAAATACACCGTTAAAACCACTTACAAGAATCCTTTGAAGTATGGCGAAAAGACGATCAATAATGCCTTAGCAACCCTTCTATTGGACGAAGAGAGATCTTTCTACCAAGTGCATCTTGAGGGCGAAAGTGAAGGCCTACGTTTCTTTAGCGAACTCTATTTTGTCGCCCGCAACGACACCGAGCTTTGGGAGCTTCGTTGGGAAAGCGGCGAAGGGGATAAGCAAATAAAGACACGTCACGAAATCAAAGGGAGAACCTTCCGAGAATATATAGAAGACGCCCTTAGCGAGAAAGAATCGCTTTATCGCGACTCTCCAAAAGAGATTATCGACACTATTAGCACCCTCAAAGAGACAAGTAGCCTTTCTTTTAAGGGCGTCTATAAATCCCAAAACGAAGGCGACCTCTATATCACTTTATCTTACAAAGTAGAGAATACGAACGCCGAAGCCTCGTACTCTTTCGTCGACCATAAGCTCGATTCCAAGGAAGACAACGAGAAAGCAACGAAAATCCTTTGGGACGAATGCGATGCCATCGCCCCACAATTCAAGGATTATGCGCTTATTCAATAGTTCAAAGGAAAGTCTTAAGCACTTTGGGTAATTCTTGAAAGGAAAGGATTTTGGCTTCCTCTCCTTTTACTTTGCCAAAACCATAGGAAGCGTGGACGAAAGGAAGAGAGGCGAAATGAGCCGCTTCCATATCGCCGCTCGTATCGCCGACATAGACGGCTTTTTGGATATGTTCCTTCTTTAAGAGGGTCTCAATCGTCTTTCCTTTGGGGGTTAAGGTATCCCCATAGCAAAGATGCCCTTTGAAATAGGAACTAAGCTTCGTTCCTTCCAAGAAGGCTTCGATATAGCCCTTTTGGCAATTGCTTACGATATAAAGGGCATAGTCTTGGGATAAAAGGGCCAAAATCTCAGGAACGTTGGCAAATAAAGAGCCGGGGCGACTTCTTAAGTAGCGATTCTCCGCTTCCTCGCACTTTTTTTGAAGAAGGGGGATATCTTCTTTCTTAAGATGGGGCGAAAAAAGAGTATCCGCGATTTTATCCATCGTGAGCCCCATCGTCTTCTTCATATCCTCTACCGTAATAGGAAAAGGATGCTCTAAGGATTCGGTCACTTCATTCCAGGAAGCTGCCACCACCTCTGAACTATCCCACAAAGTGCCATCGAGATCGAATAAAACCGCTTTTGAAACCATACTATCCTCCGAAGGCGTATTGCATAAGCGTCCGCTTATTCTTGGCATCGTTTTTCCGATACTTATGCTCGTAAAGGGCGGCTATATGGTCGCACTTCACTAAAAGCCTTGCCTCTTTCGAAAAAGGGAGACGCCAAAAGGTCAAAGGGAACATATGGGTATAAATTAATTTCTTTTCGAAAGGCGAAAGAGAGAAGTACTTCGACGCCTCTTGGATGGCAAAACCAGGATGACGAAAGCCATGGAGCCTTTTTCCCTTGTGTGGCAAATGCCAATCATAGCAATAGAAATCATGGAGCATCGCCGCTCGAATAAGAGAGCGATAATCGAGTTTTAATCCTTTTCTTCTTCCAATTTCATAGCAAAGGGTAGCCACGTTAAGAGAATGGTCTAAAACGGTCCAGTCGCCATGAGCGATGAACTTATTTATTTGAAGGTAATGAGGGTTGTTTAGGAACTCATTAACGATAGCTAGAAAATAGGGATCCGAATCGTAAAGCATGGGCTTCTCGATTATGGACGTTTTTAAAATCGAGAGCAATGAAAAGTAAAAGAAAAAACGCCTCATTTTCGAGAGACGTTATCCGCGTTGGCGCGCCCGAGCCGACTCGAACGGCTGACCCACAGCTTAGAAGGCTGTTGCTCTATCCGGCTGAGCTACGGGCGCAACACCCCATAATAATAAGGAGGCGAGGGTTAGTAAGCAATAACAAAACCGCCCCGACAGTCGAAAAGTTAACGGAAAGAATGGGGGGATAAAAGGGGCTTCTCAGCATTTTCTACTCCTTCATAAGTTCCAAAAATTCTTCTCTTTTTATCTCTTTATGCTCCATTAAGTAGTAGGCAAGTCGAAGAATCTCACGCCTATACTTCTTCAAGGACTTTTTGGTGGCCTTATAGTTTTGGTGAAGGAAGGAAGAAGCTTCCTTGTCAAAAATGCGATTCAAATATTCCGAATTGCAAGTTTTGACGTAGAAGCCATCTTCAATGCAAAAATGCTTAACGTCTTTGATTCGCGTTCGATTTACGAGTCTAAAGCACATCTGATAAGCGCGTTCCAAATCGTTGCTGCAGCCAACTTCATGCTTCTTAAGAAGAAGCTCTTCCGCCACCATACCTGCCAAACAAGTCCTGATAAAGCCAATTCTTCCTTCCCTTGTCTCCCTTTGCGTGATTTCCGAACACACCGTTTTCCCCATAGAATCGGAAAAATAGATTCTTAAGAACTTGCGGTTTGGACAAAACAAATAGGTATAAATCGCATGTCCCGCTTCATGAACTGCAGCATAAAAGGGAACATTCACCTCCTTCGGGTCTTGAGCGATGCCAGTATCGATAAAATCCGCAGTATGGATGATTTGATCGATCGTGGCTTCTTTCCCATATCGCAAAGAAGCATCATTCAAAACGGCTCGAATGGCGCTTGGCGTCCAATGATGGAAAACTTCTAAGAGTTCCGCCATTTCATTTTGCGATAAGGACAAGCTCGCATCTTGTGCAAATCCCTTAATGACTTCTAAAACATCCTCCTTATCCTTTAAAAAGACCTGGATTTGTCGGTCAAACCGCCCTTCGCGAAGCAAGGCTTTAGGAAAGGAATAGATATTGTTCGAAGCCGCCAAAGTGAGGATATTCGACACTTGGTATCCGTCGAGTTTGGTCATTAAAATCCTCGTTAGTTTCGTGTCTTTTTCAATAAGTCCATCGATTTCATCAATGACAACAATCGCGTGTTCTTCCTTTGAGGCCTTTTCGTAGGTTTTGGTCACTTCTTCTAAGACATTCTCGCTATCCCCTTCGATCACAAAGACAGGAAAACCAAAGGTCTTTGAATATTCTCTCAAAAGATGTGTTTTCCCTTCCCCTGGCTCGCCATAAAGCAAAATCCCTTTCGGCAATAAGCTCTTTCGTTTCCCTAGATTCTCGGGATTCAAATACCAATCGTGAATTTGCTTGAGTTCCTTCTTGATACCACAATATCCATAAACCGCATCCAAAAATTTCTCTTCCATTTTCTTTCTCCTTTTTGAAAGCCTCACTAGCGTAGCAAAGGAGACGTCCGAAATTTGGGACAGCTAGTTGAAATCAATTTTTATTCGGAAAAGCCTTATAAACGGCCGTTATTGGTACTTCATAAGGCTTTTTTCTAAGCCCTTTACGACTTTCCTCACAAAACTTTGGGGCGAAATAACTTTTAAGGAATCCGAATATTGCAAAACCCAGTAATAAAGGGCCTCTTCGTTCGAATGGATCGAAACGAAGATCTTACCGTCCTCCTTCCATATTTTCGCCATTTCCCCAAACCAATCCTTCACATAAAGAATGGCCGAAGGACTATCAAGCTCGAGAGTGACGTCGATTGTTTCGCCATCGAAAATATAGAGGTGGTCGTTCATGTATTTAGAAATGGAAAAGTCTTTGGGCAAACCTTTCAATTTTTTCATTTCTTTTATAGGCCAATCTTCTTTAAGCTCGATATGCATCATATAATCGACGCGAAAAGCCTGTAACGGCCGATATTTTTCGCGATAATTGCCCAAGAGATAGTAACGACCGAAGCTGTTCATTAAGTAATAGGGAGAAACGATATATTGAAAGCCATTTTGCCGAGGAATAGCTTTCCCCTTTTCATCATAAGAGAGATATTGGAAACCGATTCTTTTCCCTTCTTTCATGGCGTCTCGAATGACATTGATGTTATATAAGACGTCCTGGTTGAAAGTTCGATTGATCTCGGAGGATTTATAAAGATAAGAAAAATCCTTTCTTTCGTATTTGCTAAAGCATTTCGAAACGTCTAAGGCAATCTTTTGAGCACACTTGCCATCCACGCTTCGGCTGGAAAAGATGGCGTCAATCAAATAAAAGGCTTCGGTGTTATCGAATGTTCTTGTCAATAGAGCAAAGCCGCCTTTGGGACCTTTCGCAATATCGTAGTCAAGCTCTTCAAGGAGCTTCAAAGAAGAGCCGATTGATTTCCGTTCAAGCTCAATGCCATAGAGTTCTTCTATCTTCGTAACGATTTGCGGTTGCGTTAAATAGTGCTTCTCATCGGTATATTCTTCTAAAACCTTAAGAACTAGCAAAATAGAACTTTTCTTATTTGCAATCATCGATGTCTCCGTCAAAAGTATTTTAGCGTAATGACCAAAATCTTTTAGCAGAAGATACCATCATCCTTTGTCGATATCTGCCGCAGGTACGAAATTGTAGAGATAATGTTTAATTATTTATTTGGTTTTATTTTAGTATTTTTATAGTTTTTTTATTTATTAGCTAGCATCGAATTATTTTCCTAAAATATCCAAAATAGAATGAAAAAATCCTATCGCATGTTTAATGGGAATAAAACTCTCCTCTATCTCCAATGGAAAGTCGTGAGAGACTTAAATATCTATCTATCGGCGCGTCTTTACGTGATACCAAGTTTTATTCATTCACCTTTTGATAAAGCTCTTTAGCGATGTCCTTAGGCAAGATTTGTGAAAGCTCTTCGATCGATGCACGTTTTAAGGAATCGATCGTCGGATAGTTTTTACGGACGATCTCTTTTCGCTTCTCCCCTAGCCCTTTCACTTCGTCGAGTATCGACCCATGCATCGCCTTAAGACGTTCCGACTTATGGAAGGATATGGCGAAGCGATGCACTTCATCTTGCATCCTCATAAGAAGGAAGAACAAAGGGCTCTTAGGATCAAGAGGGTAGGTATTCCCATCTTTATCGACGATCCCTTCGGTTTGATGCTTCTCGTTTTTGTATAAACCATAGACAGGCAAAGAAACACCCGCTTCTTTTAGCCCTAATAGTGTTGCTTCGACTTGAGGCAAGCCGCCATCGGTGAGAATAAGGTCAGGAAAGGAAAGATGCTCTTCCCTGAGCCTTTTATAACGACGGGACACTACTTCCACCATCGAATGGAAATCGTCGCCAGCATTCTCTTCCTTCAAATGGAACTTGCGGTACATCCCTTTAGCGGGTTCGCCATTGATATAGCAAACCATGGCGCCGACAGGGGAACTGCCTTGAAGGTGAGAATTATCGAAAAGTTCGATGCGATAAGGCGTTTCGATATGTAAAAGAGCCCCCAAAGATTCGAGCAAAGCAAGGTTATCGTCTTCAAGTCTCGCGCTCATAAAATGCGCATCAAGACCTTGTTTGGCGTTTAAGGAGGCGATATCGATCTGCTCTAGTAAACGTCCTTCTTTCGGATGAATCACTTTCGCTTCAGGGTAAATTGCCAAGAAATGCTCGTCAAAAGAAGGAATATTGCAAAGGATTTCGCTGGGAAGGTCGTTGTTTTGATAGTATTGCTCGATAAGATTGGTGGCGTCTATGGCTTCTCCTTCGAAAAGAGGCACTACTTTCACGTCCTTCCCTAAGAGCCTTCCTTGGCGATAGGTCAATATGGCAAGTGATAAGTAGCCATCGCGCGAAGCGTAGGCGAAAACATCGCGATTGGTGAGGTCGCTTGAGAGTTCCACGCTTTGTTTCGAGACGACGCGAAGCGCGCTATCGAGGGTGTCTTTGTAATATTTGGCATCTTCGAAACGAAGCTCTTCACTCGCTTTCGCCATCTTTTCTTTGAGAATCCGGCTGATTTCTTCGGTATTGCCATCCAAGAAACTCTTAATGCTCGCGTAGAGAGATTGATAGTCTTCCTCTTTGATGGGATTCACACAAGGCGCCAAACATTGCCCCATATGGAAATAAAGGCAGGCCTTTTTGCCAAGGTTTTTACATTTACGAGTAGGATAGATAGCATTTAATAGCCGAATCGTCTTATAAGCGTCCGAGGTATTCGGGAAGGGACCAAAATAGAAATAACGTTTATCAGTGGCCCTTCGAGCGACGGTAAGAAAGGCATCCTTCCTTCTTAAAGCGATATAGGGATAATGCGAATCATCGACCAACATGATGTTGTAACGGGGGTAATGGGTCTGAATGAGGTTCATTTCAAGGATAAAGGCCTCTTTATCGCTATGAACGATGATGAAATCGAAATGGTCGACGTGGCTTACCATGGCGAAAACTTTCCCCGTTTGGGGACGCAAAAAGTACTGCGATACACGTTTTTTTAAGTTCTTCGCTTTGCCGATATAGATGATTTTGTCATCTTTGTCCTTCATCAAATAGACGCCAGGCTTATCCGGCAAAAGGGCGATAAGTCTTTTTAACTTCTCCGAAAGAACCATGCTCTACTTTAGATGCAAGATCGTTGCACCTCCACCGCCTTCCGAGCCATCCGCTCCTTCGAAAGAAGCGATGAATTCGGGGTGTTCTTTGGCATAAGTCAAAACAAGGTTACGAAGAGTGCCACTCCCCCACCCATGGATAATCCGGACGCGCTTATAGTGACGAAGAAGCGCATCGTCGATATATTTTTCTAGCGTCAAGCGCGCTTCATCGACGTGCATACCGATGAGATTGCACTCGAGGGGCACGCTTTTGCGGTGCGAAAGGGAATCTAAATCAACGGGAGAAGAATGGACCTCGCGAACGCTTTCTTTCGACTCTTGGACGCGTTGCATCTGGTTTTTCTTGACGTTAAAAGAAAGCCCTTCGCGAGTAACGACCGTTCCTTTATTCCCTTCGAGGCTCTTCAGGCGACCTTGGATGAAAAGAGCAGGTACCGCCACATAGTCCCCTTCTTTCAAAGGTTCCGAGAAAGTAGGCGCGTTAGGTGCTTTTTCACTCAGGTCTTCAAGTTTCTTTTTGGCTTTAATGACTTCATGGAGTTTGCCTTGGCTTTCTTTGGCCTCGGTTAGGATTTCCTTTAGCTTATCCTCATATTCATCGAGTATCTTTCGTTTCTCGCCATCAATACCTTCTTTGAAACGATTCTCTTTCAAGTTCAAAGCGGCTTCTTTGGATTGGAGAGCGAGCTTTTCTTTATCGAGTTCTTGCTTTTCTTTCAGTAAAGCAAGGCGAAGGTCTTCGTTTTGCTTGGTCGCGCTAGCGAGCTTATCGATGGCTTCCGAAACGCTTAAATCCTCGTCGGCATTAAGCTTCTTTTCGGCATTCGAAAGCACTTCATCGGGCACATGAAAACGTTTGGCAAGAGCCAAGCCATAGCTTTCGCCAGGTAAGCCCATTTGGAGGCGATAGGTTGGAAGGAGCTTTTCCTTGTCGAAAAGCATCGACGCGTTGACGACTCCTTCTGCGCCCAGAGCGAACGCTTTAAGGCCTTCAAAATGCGAAGAAACCATACAGAAAGCGTGCTTTTTCTTTAGATATTCCAAAACGCTTAAAGCGATGGCTTCCCCTTCTTTGGGTGAAGTCCCCGTTCCAAGCTCATCTAAAAACACCAGATCCTTTCCGCCCACATTCTCTAAAATTTCGCTTATTGCCTTCATATGAGCGCTAAAAGTAGAGAGATTATCGCTTAACGATTGGTTATCGCCGATATCCACCGCAATGCGCTTGAAATAGCTAAAGGAGGCACCTTCTTTGGCCGGCACTGGAAGAGCGCTTTCGGCCATAAGCAAAAGGAGGCCAAGCGTCTTTAATGCGACGGTTTTACCTCCGGCATTAGGGCCGCTAAGCACCACCACACGGTTCCTCTCGTCGAGATGGAAATCGTTTGGAACAACTTTTTCGGGGTCGATAAGAGGATGCCTTGCTTCTAGGAATTCCAAAAGAGGCTCTTTGACAAGAAATGCCACGCTTCCCTTGATCTTTTCGCAATAATCGCTTTTGGCCATAAGGTAATCGAAATAGCCAATCGTTTCGTTTATTTCTAAAAGAGCGGCTGCATTGGTCGCAACTAAGCTCGAAAGTTCCAGAAGCAACCGATGGATTTCCGCGCGCTCATCGTTTTGGAGTTCCATCATTTGGTTATTCAAAGTGACGATGACTTCGGGCTCGATGAAGGTCGTTTCGCCTGAACCAGAGACATCTTGAACAATGCCTTTCACTTTTCTCTTATAGGCATTCGAAACGGGCAAAACGTAATGGCCGTTTTTCATTGAAAGGGTCGCGTCACTTAAATAGTCTTTGTTAAGAGAAACGATGTCCCCGAGCTTCTTTTTCATCGTCGCTTCGAGGCGTTTCATCGCGCTCCGAATCCCTTTTAACTTCGGAGAAGCGTTATCGAAAATAGAAAGATCAGGGGCGATGATATGATGAATAGCCTTCTCCAAATAAGGCAAAGAAGGCATTTGGGAACACTTTCCAAGGAGCAGAGGAGAATCCGTGACTTTCGAGAAATAGCGTTTCAAAACTTCGGCGGTTAAACAGTCGTTCGCCACTCTTTCAAGGTCTTCGATAGCCAAGCAACCGCCTTTTTTAGCGAGTTCAATCGGTTTCGAAAGGTCGCTAGAGACGTCGATAGGAAGCCTTTCATAACGCGCTAAAAGCATGCGCATCTCCGAAAGGGAATCAATTTCCTTTTGAAGCTTTTCGGAACTTTCAATGATACGCGATAAAAGAACCTTCTTCTTTCCTTGCTCCGTTTTCGCAAAAGAAGAGATGGTTTCTAGTATTTTAGGAAATTCAAATTTCTCGTAAGGGGATTGCATAATCTTTACCAAATCGCGAGTCGATTATAGCGCGTTCCATCTCTTTCTTCCATTTGGAAGAAGGCCATAAAGAAAACGGCTAAGAGCGATCTTAGCCGCAAAAAGGAGTATTTTCTTATTGCCCTTACAAAGAAGGGAGGGGAGGAGGTGGAGGAAGAGTCCCCGTTTCGTAAGTGGCGCTTACCGTATCGCCATCAAGGGAAAGATAGTAGTTATCGAAGAAACTTGGTATCTTTAACGCAATCTTGCCATTCTTTAAGACGAAGGTGCTTGAGGCAAAGACGTCAATGCCATTTTCGCCAATGCTCACCCGGTAAGAAAGAGGCGTCTTTGTTACGACCACTTTGGTGCTATTGACCTCATAGCTCCCAACAAACTTTTGGTAGTCAGGGAAGGAAAGAGAACGGGTGAATTTCTTGCCATCGAGAAGAGCTTCATAGCCATCGGTGGTTTTCGTGAAGGAAAGAAGGCCAGCACTTGTCGAAAGAAGACGAGTATCCCCTACTTTCTTGCTTTCCGTAATCGTTAAGGCGCTTCCATCCATCAATACGACGTTATCCTTGACGTAAAGAAGATGTTCCTTGGCTTCATCGAGATAAACGCCCCACGAAAGGGTAGTCGATTGTTCGAAGTAGGATTGGCCAGCGATTTTAAGATAACCATCATAGAAATAGATGAAGATGCTGAGGTTTTTATAGAGGAAGGTAAGGAAGGCTTTATCGCCATCGCCACCGCTTCGCGTATAGATCGTATAAGGCGTTTCCACATCCTTAACAATGCCATCTCCAGCCTCATTGGCAAGATCCATCAAGAGCTTACCGTCTTCGGTAAAGGTAATATTTTCTAGGCCATGCGTGCCATAGCCGCTATAAATGCCGGCAATTGAGGCAAAACGGTCCTTCTTCACAAAGCTTTCTTTCGTCGTATAAAAGCATCCTTCAAGGTTCGATTGGAAATAGCCAAGCTCAGAATCGATGCCAAAATAATAGATGCCTAAATTTTCGTTATAGTACGGCTTAAAGGTGTAGGCGTATTTGACGCCATCCATCGTGAAGGCGAAGGAATCGAAAGAAAGGGTATTTTCCCCATTGCTACTATATTCGCCATAGACCTTGTCGAGGATTGCTTTGCTATAGAGATCAATCTCTTCAGCGCCATCCTTAAGAAGGAAATAACCGCTTTCCTGTTGTTTGATAGATAGAGTTTCGCCTGTTTCCAAAAGAAGCGAAGGGAACTTATTGCCATGCCAATAGGAATAGACGGCTTGGCCGGTTTTTCCTTTAAAGATATAGGAGAAATCAGTGCTTACAAGAACGCTAAAATCATGCTTTTCGTCTTTGGCGACGAAGGTATCGCTAAAAAGAGCATCATAGAGGGTCCCATTTAAGAAATAGGAAACGGTGCCGTTTTTGCTAAGGTAAACGCTAGAGCTTTCTTTATCTGGCGCCACCAAATAGCTATCCGAGCCCACCTTGAAAGAAAGGCCTTTGCGGTTATTAACCAAAGCGAAGCTAAAGGAAACTTCTTCGCCATTCCAAGTCAATTGATAGCCACCTTCATCTTTTTCGGAGAACTTAAGAACATCCTTTTTATCGGTAAATTCGCCTAAAAGACCACTCACATCGTTATAAGCGTAGATAGTTTCTTTTCCCCCTTCTTCGACGATCATATAGCGATGTCTAAGACGGAATACCTTTTCCTTTTCGGAGAGAGTCGCTTTCAAATAGAAGCCCTTTTCGTCGACCCCTGTTAGATAGGTGCCGCTTTCTTCGCCGAAAGTGATGTTCTTGGCGTCAGGGTCGCTTGTTAAAACGATTTCCTTGCTGCCATCAAAGAAGGTGAGGTTACGGAAGGCGCCAGCATCACTAATATCGCTTTCGCTCCCACTTTCTAATAAGACGATCTTCCCTTCTTTGACGGTAAGCTCTTTTTCGCCCCAACCCCAATCGTCGCCATCGAAGAATTCGACGGTATAGACGGCTTCCCCATCTTTATCGGTACGAAGACGCGCTTTGCCATACCAATATTGTTCTTGGCTCCAAAAGCCATTTCCCATTCTCCCCACAGGATAGGCATCTCTTTCGAAATCAAAGGAAGCGTCAAGAACGTCATAGATGTTATAAGCGTCGCCACTTCCATCATAGGATAAAGGTCCAGCATAGGCGGAGATGTCGGGTTGGAACAAACCGATATCTTCGTATTCTTCGCCTTTTTTCTTTTCCAAATGAAGGAAACCATCGTCCTCACTATCGGCGTAGAAGCGATAGGCCTCCCCTTTGTTAAAGGAAGCATCGAAGTAAACGGCCGGGACTTCTGCCTCTTCTAAAGACTCACCCACTTTATAGGTCGTTTTGATTGTTTCAACACTCGTTGGAACAAGGGAAAGCTCCTCTTTCCCCGAAAGCTCGAGTCTATCTTTGGCTAAAGTAAGTGTCCCTTCTTTGCCAAAGAAAGTGCCCTTTAAATAGGATAAATTTCCATCGCTAAGCGCAGGAGCGCTTGAATCTTCGCTCTTAGGGTTACTTGAAGACTCTCCCTCATTGCCACATCCCGCAAGAAGAAGTCCAGCGGAGCTTAAGACCAAAAGTCCCGTTAAATATCTCTTTTTCATAGAAAACCTCTCTTTCCACATACTCAAAATAAAGAATGCTCGAATTATGTCAATCGATATTTTTCAAAAGTTCCTAAAATATCAAAATATTCAATTCAATTCGGATACTTTTAATTTTATAAAGCTGTCACGGTTAACAATTTTTCGAAAAGAAGAATAACCCTCCTTGGCGGAAAGACATGCTAAGATAAATCGATGAAGCTTTTAAATGAAACCTATTCGCTTCTCCTTTCTAAGGAAAAGCGAGAACAATTCTTGGACTTTTATAAGGATTTCGCAGTCAAAGTGCCAAATCCATATATGGACCTCTTCGCCAAAAACGATGTGGTGGCGGTCTCTTTATACAAAATGAAGAAAGATGGCACTTCGAAAGCGACTTTCCAAGGTCCCGATGCTTATAAAGAAGCGAAAATCTGGGATCCCTCTTTAGAAAAGATAGCGATGCCCGTGCCCAAAAAGCCCACCATCAAGCTTGAAATCAAAAACTTCTATCCCCAAATCGGAAGCGATGAAGTGGGAACCGGGGATTTCTTTGGACCTATCGAAGTTACGGCCGCTTACGTAAGGAAGGAAGACCTTTCGCGCATCGAATCTTTAGGGGTCACCGATTCTAAGAAGATGTTAGATGGCAAGATATTGGAGATTGGACCTCTTCTTATCAAAGAGTTCCCCTACGCTCATTTGTCGCTTGACAACCTCAAATATAACGAAGTCATCCAAGCCAGTAATATGAATAAGATTAAGGCGAGGATGCATAACGCTTGCTTATTAAAGCTTTCGAAAAAATATCCGAATTCTTTCATTTACCAAGATGAGTTCGCCAATGAATCGCTTTATTACTCCTATTTAAGAAATGAAAAAGAGGTGCAACGTGGCATTTCTTTCCACACAAAGGGAGAATCGCTTTTTCCAAGCGTGGCCTTAGCAAGCGTCATCGCCCGTTATAGCTTTTTAAAGAAAATGGAGAAGATGTCGGAGAAATATGACATGGATTTCCCTTTTGGAGCGGGGAGCAACGTCGACGCTTTTACAAAAAAATTCGTCCAAGCCTATGGCCTAGACGAATTGAAACAAGTAGCGAAAGCCAATTTCAACAACTATAAAAAGCTTATTGATAAGGATGAAGCTTCTTAAGGACATCAAGGAAATAAGAAGGAAGAGGCGCTTCGAAAGAAAGCACCTTTTTTGTTATAGGATGGGTTAAGGTCAAGCGGTAAGCGTGAAGAAGTTGTCCGTTCTTATAGAAGCGTTTGTTATTTTCGCCATAAAGAGGGTCGCCTTCCACAGGATGTCCGATGTAATCCAAATGCACGCGGATTTGATGGGTTCTCCCAGTAAGGAGTCGGCAATCGATAAGCGTAAGTTTTTCAGCAAAGCGCTCTTTCACATCGAAATAAGTAATGGCTTCTTTTCCTTTTTTAAGGTTCACTGCAAAGCGGATAGGGTGCTTGGGATCGCGTCCAATTGGCGCGTCAATCTTTCCCTTTCCTTCCTCGATAATTCCTTCTACCAAGGCAAGATACTCGCGGTGCATAGAGTGATCGCGAAGTTGATCCGCTAATCCTAAATAGGCAGCATCCGTTTTAGCAACGACAAGTAAACCAGACGTATCCTTATCGATACGGTGAACGATGCCAGGGCGGAGAGAGTCGCTTCGATTGGAGAGTTCCTTCTCATGAAATAAGAGAGCGTTCACAAGCGTCCCCTCTCTATGGCCATTGCCCGGATGGACGACTAACCCCGCAGGCTTATTGATGACTAAAATATCGTCATCTTCGTAAACCTTTTCCAAAGGGATATCTTCCGCTTCAAGAGTTGGTTCTTTATTAGTAGTTTCTTCGCATGTTACAACATCGGAAAGACATACGATATACGCAGGCTTTGAAGGCTTTCCATTCACCAAAACTTCATTTTTCTTGATAAGATTTTGAACCTTACTTCTCGAGGGCCAAAACCCCCTTTCCACGAGGGCTTCGTCAAGGCGCTTCCCCACCTCTTCTTTTTCGATGATAATGGTCTTCATTTTCGCTTAATTCTTTCCTTCTTTTTTGTTCGCTTTAACCTCTCTAACAAGAAGTAAAACGATAAGCACCACCACTGCGCAAGTAAGATACATGTCGGCTACGTTAAAGATAGCAAAGGAGCTTTTCCCCTCTCCATAGCCAAAGATGTAGAATTGGAAGAAATCGATAACGCCACTAAAGCCCGTTGTCCCTTCCCAATAGAAAGTGCGGTCAATGCCATTACCAACAGCACCAGCAAAGCAGAAGGCTAAAAGAACGTCAATGAATGTATCTTTTTTGGAAAGGTTTTTGATCCAATAGAAAAGTATCGCAGCTGAGGCCAGCCAAGAGATTACAATGAATACATAGCGCATCCAAGAGACGTCTCCGCCCATGCCAAAGCTCGATCCTTTGTTGAAGGTTAAAGTAATATAAAAGAAATGCGGAATAACCTCTAAGCTTCTTCCTGGCACGTCCATAAGGGCGTTAACCACTGCCCATTTGCTTATCTGATCAAGGGCGATGAGAAAGATAGGCAACCATAAGAAACTAAGCAAAACGTTCTTAAAGTTCCAAACGAACTTTTCTTTCTTCTTTTGGAAAAGGGGGGCTTCTTCTTTCGAAGTCTCCCCTTCTTCCGTTTTCGTGATTTTCTCTTCGACCATGCTATTCCCCTAAAGCCTCAAGGCAACGCGAGCAAAGATGGTGCCCTTCTTGATCTTCTTTAATGTCATCTTTATGGAGACGGCAACGGTCACATATTGGAAGGTCGCTCTTTAAGACAAGCGCAGCATTATCGCCTTCCTTTAGTGAAACCTCGCTCACACCAAAAAGGCGCGTTCTTTCGTCTTTTTCTTCCTTATCAAGCCAAGAATAAAGGGTCTTATCAGAAACGGTTAGGGCCAAAGAAGCTTCATTTGAAGCGCCGATAATTCCATCATTTCTCGCATTCTCTAGAGACTTCAAAGCCAAGCTCCTAAGCTTTAGGAAACCATCGTACTCTTGATGGTCCTTCTCAGCATAAACGTGCGATTCCTTCGGCATATCCTCAAGTTGAGGCGAGATTTTCGTGTGCCCTGGCAAATAGCCATAAACCTCATCCATCGTGAAGGAAAGGATGGGGTTATAAAGGAGGCAAAGGTCATGCGCCAAGGTATAAAGGGTATAAAGCACCGCTTCCCTTCTTTCGCTTCCAGGCTTCTCGCAATAGAGGATGTCCTTGCTCATATCCAAATAGAAGCTCGAGAGCTCCACCATGAAGTTGGTTAAGACGCTTAAAGCACTCGAGAAAGCGTAGCTCTCATAGCTCTTTAAGGCACTATTCTTCGTTTCTTCTAGACGCATCAAAATGAAACGGTCGATAGGATAGAGCTTGGTATTCTCTTTTGGCGTATAAGGGACCCCCTCTTTCTCCCAAAGATTGCCAAGGATGAATTTGAAGGTATTACGGATTTTGCGGTATTGGTCGCTAATCGAAGTAAGGATGGATTCACTGATGCGGACGTCACTTTCGTAACTCACGCTGGCAGCCCATAAACGAAGCAAGTCCGCGCCGAATTGGTTTGCTACCTTATTGGGATCAATGCCATTTCCAGCCGATTTTGACATCTTTTTCCAACTTTCATCCATCACCCAACCATGAGTTAAGCAACTTTTGAAGGAAGGAACGCCCGTCACGGCCGTACTTAAAATCAAAGAAGCGTTAAACCAACCGCGATATTGGTCGTTTCCTTCTAAATAAAGGTCAGCAGGATAGCGAAGGCTCCTTTCTTTTAAGACGCCATTCCAGGAAGAGCCGCTATCGAACCAAACGTCCATGATATCCGTCTCTTTGCGGAAGTTTCCATTCGGGGATTTTACATTCGTATAGCCTTCGGGAAGAAGCTCTTTGGCGCTCTTGATAAACCAAGCGTTAGAGCCTTCTTTAGCGATGATATCGCGAATGTGGTCGAAGACTTCTTTCTCGATGATCGGGGAATCGTCTTCGTTATAGATGATAGGAAGAGGAACGCCCCACGCTCTTTGGCGAGAAATGCACCAATCCGAACGATCCTTAATCATATTGACCATCTTTTCTTCCCCCCAAGAAGGCATCCATTTGACGGAATGGACCGCTTTCAAAAGAGTTTCGCGAATCGGCTCGATGCTGCAGAACCATTGTGGCGTCGCTCTAAAGATGACGGGCTTATGTGTCCTCCAATCATGGGGGTAGCTATGAACAATATCGATTTCCTTTAGCAAATGGCCGTTCTTTTCGAGCAAATCAATAACGATATCATTGGTGTCGTCATAGAATTTGCCATCGATTGGATCGCCTTTTTCCATATGGACAACGCCCTTTTCGTCGATAGGGCATTTTGGTTTAAGGCCATATTTTAAAGCGGCGTTAAAGTCGTCGGTGCCGAAATCCGGCGCGATGTGGACGCAACCGGTGCCGTCACTATCCGTGACGTAATTAGCCAAAATAACCAGAGAAGTTCTCTCGTAAAGAGGGTGCTTCACCGTAATATTTTCGAGTTCTTGGCCATGATACGTCTTTATAAGAGTCATTTCTTTAAAGCCAATCGCCTCTTGGACTTTCTCTTGGAGGCTGGTAGCCATTAAGAAATTTCCTTTTTCCGTCTTATATAGGCCATATTCGAACTTGGGGTTCAAAGCAATGGCTTGGTTATGGGGAATGGTCCAAGGAGTGGTCGTCCAAATGATGATTTTGTCTTCTTTGGAAAGCTTCCCCTTGCCATCCATCACGTCGAAAGCGACATACATCGTTTTCGCAGTGACGTCTTGATATTCCACTTCCGCTTCGGCTAAGGCGCTTTCGCTACTTGGCGACCAATAGACGGGCTTTAGCCCTTTATAGATGATGCCGTCGAGCGCCATCTTGGCGAAAACATCGATTTGGCGCGCTTCGTATTCAGGCAAAAGAGTCATATAAGGATGTTCATAATCGCCAAGGCAACCAAGGCGATGAATTTGGGCTTTTTGGTGATCGACTTGTTTTAACGCGTATTCTTTGCAAAGGGTGCGGAAGTCGCTTACGGGCATCGCTTTGCGGTTGATGCCGCTCTTGGTGACCTTCACTTCGATTGGAAGGCCATGGGTATCCCAGCCGAAGACGAAAGGTGTTTTAAAGCCACACATGTTCTTGTAACGGATGATAAAGTCTTTCAAAAGGCGATTGAGCATATGGCCGCAATGGATGTCCCCATTGGCATAAGGAGGTCCGTCATGAAGCAAGAATTCCTCGCATCCTTCACGATTTACGTTCATCTTTTCATAAAGCTTCTCTTCATCCCATTTGACGAGCATTTTTGGCTCTTTTTGGGTAAGATTGCCACGCATCTCAAAGCCGGTTTTCGGCATCAAGAGAGTTTCTTTGAGTTCTTTCATAACTCCTCCTTACAAAATAAAAAAGGTACCTCTAAGGACGCTTGCGCGCGGTACCACCTTAGTTCAGTTTATTTCGCTGCAACTTCATTCTCTAATTAACGCTTAGAAGACGCCTTTCCTACTTCGTTCAGAAAGGAGGCTCCGGTAGTGATGCGGCTTGCATGCCCCGTTTTCATCCAGGGGGCTCTCTTTTTGGGCGCTTGCCTTGTCTACCATCTTGGCCCAATGAAACTATAAAGATGCCCCTCCCCTTTTTCAAGAAAAAGGGCACTTCTGAGAAAAAGAAGAACGAAAAAGCGCCGTTTTCCTCCTTCTTTTTGGGAAAGTAGCATTCTTTTAGTGACATTACTAGGAGTTCTCGCTAGAGTGGCATCACGATGAAATTTCTTCGCACATGCCACACTTTATTAAAAGGAAATAGACTTCTTCTGTTTTTCTCCCTTTTGGCCCAGTTCTTTATGGGTGCCAGTAGCGTCTTCACGACCTTCCTTTTAAAAGTGGTCGTCGATACGATCGAAGGGGAAGCGAGTTTAGCGAAGGCGGCTTCTTTAGAACGAGCGGTCATCTCTTTAATCACCTATGGAAGAGGCGATTCCTATCTTCTTTCCAATATGGGTGTTCTTCTACCAAGCGCCATCATCATTTCGGGCGTCATAAGCGTGATTTTGACGAGTCTTCGCATGAGCCTAAGAATGTATCTAAGCACCCGTTTAGGCACTTCCATGCAATATCAGCTTTTCACCCATTTGATGGCGCTCCCCTATCCTTTCTACAAAGAGAATAAGCCCGGGGACCTCATTCAAATATGCACCCGTGACACCGATGTCCTCCGCCGATTCCTAGTAGGCGATGTGAGCGGCTTCTTTTGGACGTTTTGGATGGTAAGTTTCTGCTTTGGCATATTGCTTAGCATCTCTTGGAAGATGGCTTTAGTCTCAATGGGTCTATTCCCCCTTATGTTCATTTACAGTTTCTTCCTTATTAAGAAAGTTCGGAATCGTTATCGCCTTACCGACGAAAGCGAAGCCAAAATGACCGATAAAATCGCGGAAAATCTTTCTTCTATTCGCCTCGTGAAAGCCTTTCATAGCGAATCCTATGAAATTGCTTCTTTCGAAAGGAAGCTTGAGGACTACCAAAAGAAATTCACCTCGTGGCGCAAGCTCAGCTCTTTCTTTTTCTCAAGTAGCGACATTTTCATTTTCGGCAGTAAGCTCCTAGCATTGGCTTTTGGCATCTATCTTTGCTATATCGGCGAAATCAATGCTGCCACCCTCATCTTAGCCATCTTGTTTGTCAATATGAGTGTTTGGCCCCTTCGCGATGCCGCAACGTCTTTTTCCAACATGGGCCAATATATCGCCAGTGCCGAACGGATCGACCGCATTCTGTTGGCAGAAGAAGAGGATTTAAAAACGGGGCTTGAGGCACCAAAGCAAAAAGACATCACCCTCTCCCATCTTTCTTTCCACTACCCCGATAGCGAGACCCCAGTCTTAAAAGATCTCTCTTTCACGATCCCCTATGGCAAAAGCCTTGCCGTCATGGGGAAAACAGGAAGTGGAAAAAGCACGTTGGTGTTGCTACTGACGCGCTTATACGACTATACCGATGGAAGCATCAAAATTGGGGATAAAGAGCTCAAAGACATCTCGAAAAGCTCCTTAAGGAAACTCATTAAGCCAATTCTCCAAGAGCCTTTCCTCTTTAGCAAAACGATTGAAGAAAATGTCCTCATGGGAAGAGAAGAGGCCACCCACGAAGAAGTGATGGAAGCCTGTGCTCTTGCCGATATCGAAAAGACGATTCGCGAAAGTCTTGATGGCTACGAAACCGTTGTTGGCGAAAAAGGGACCACTTTATCCGGCGGCCAAAGGCAACGTCTTGCCATCGCTCGTGGCGCTTTATCGAGGGCCTCTTTCCTTATCTTTGACGATTCCTTGAGCGCAGTCGACGCCAAAACGGATTTGACGATAAGAGAGAACCTCAAGAAACTTTCTTGCTCTATCACCCCTATCATCATTACCAACCGCATCTCCACCGCCAAAGATTGCGACCAAATCGTCGTGCTCGAAGATGGAAGGATTTCGGAAATGGGAACCCATGAAGAACTTCTACAAAAGGAAGGGCTTTACCGTCGAATCGCCTATATTCAAGAGAAAATGTCGGAGGAAAGTGTATGAAGAGTCTCGCCGAAGAAAAACTTCCTTCGAAGCTTAATTTCTCCATCTGGAAGAAGGTTTTTAGCTATGCCTTAAGAGAATGGCCATACCTTCTTGTCGTCTTTTTGGCGATGCTTGTGACCACCTTCTACGATAGCGCTTTCGTGCCGACGATGAATGCTGCCGCTTATAGCTTGGTTGGAGATTATGCCACCCTCACCTCGGCAAAGGAGATTTGGAACCTTTCTTTTGATGTCATTTGGATTCGAGGCGTTTTTGAGACATCAATGGATTTCGGCCTCTTTTTAGGTTTAGAGATTGGCTTTATCTTCCTGCGCTCGATTTCTATCTTCCTTACCTTCTATTTTGCCAACATGGTTTCGATGCGGATTATCGTCTCGATGCGGCGGGACTCTTTTAGACACGTGCAAGAGCTCTCCTTTTCCTATTTCGATCACACCAAAAGCGGTTGGCTTATCGCCCGCATGAATAACGACACAAGCGCTTTAGGGGATGTTTTGAGTTGGAACGTCATCCAAATCGTTTGGAGCGCTTTAGATTTGCTCTTTACCTTCATCACAATGTTCTCTCAAGATTGGCGCTATGCCCTCATTGTGACGGCATCCATTCCCCTTCTCATCCTTCTTTTCCCTATCCTTCAAAGGATTTCTTTAAAGAGATGGCGAAGCGCAAGAAATAGCTATAGCCATTTTGTTGGATGGCTATCGGAATCGATTAACGGCTCGAAAACCATTAAGACGCTCGGAAACGAAGAAAGCATCTCGAAAGAGGCAAAAGGCATCACCGACGAAATCGCTTCCAAACGTTGGAAGGCAGCGAGAGTTAACATTCTTTTTAACCCCATTATCGAAATCCTACGAAGCGTTCTTATCGCCGTTATCGTTTTGATTGGCGTTTATGAAATCCGAAACGCTTCAAATGCCGAAAGCGCTTCTTTAGCGCAAGAAACGGCCATATTAAGTGCTAAAATCGTCCTTTTTGTCGGCTTTGTCGGTAGTATATACGACCCTCTTCGTTCTCTTTCCGAGATTTGGAACGACTTTATCGCCAATCAAGCGGGCGCGGAAAAAGTCATACAACTTTTAGAAGCGAAAGTAGATATCGTCGACTCCAAAGAAGTCATTGAGAAATACGGAACGGAACTCGATCCAAAAAACGAAGACGATCCCAAAATCGAAGGGAATATCGATTTCGAAAACGTCACTTTCGACTATGGAAATGGCGTGGAGGTCATTCACCCTTTGTCCCTTCACATCGAAAAAGGCACGTCTTTAGCGATTGTGGGAGAGACAGGAAGTGGCAAAACCACTTTGGTCAATCTCCTTTGCCGATTCTATGAGCCGACAACGGGCGTTATCAAAATCGATGGCACCGATTTCAAGGAGCGTTCTCTTGGCTGGCTCCATCATCAAATCGGTTATGTCCAACAAACACCATTGCTCTTGGAAGGAACCTATTTCGATAACATCGCCTATGGCAAAAAGAACGTTACTTTAGAGGAAGTCAAAAAGGTCGCAAAACTTGTTGGGATCGATTCTTTTATCGAAAAAGAAAAGGATGGCTATAACACCTTCCTTAACGACGGGGGCGAAACTCTTAGCGCTGGCCAAAGGCAACTCATTAGCTTTGCGCGCGCTCTTCTAAGAGACCCAGAAATCCTCATTCTAGACGAAGCGACGAGTGCGATTGACGTCGAAACAGAGACCCTTCTTCAAGAAAAGCTTTTGCCTTTGCTAAAAGGAAGAACCTCCATCACCATCGCCCATCGTCTTAGCACCATCGTCGAAAGCGACCGCATCCTCTTAATGGATCATGGCGTCATCTTGGAAGATGGGACGCATAAAGAGCTCATGGAGCGAAAAGGCGCTTACTATCGCCTCTACCAAAGCCAATTCCAAGAGCTTTCAATGGAAAAGCAACTCGAAGTTTTTACGAATCAAATCGAAAGGAAAGAAATCAAGATATAAAAAGGGCCTTACTACCCCTTATAGCAAAGCCCCCACGCTTCCTTTCGTCACCCTTCATAAAGAGGGAACTAAGAAGGAATCAGAGAGGAAGGTCTTTCTTTTTGAAGACGACGTTCCCGGCAACATAGCCAATAATGGCAATCACCACCAGGCCGATAAGCTTTAGCCAATAAGTATCCAAATTGCCATCCATGACGGCAAGCGGATCAAAGAGGCTGATAAGACTTAGATAGTTAAAGAAATTCATGCTGTCGATACGGATGGTGCCAGGCATAGCAGAAGAGCCAAAAAGGCCCAAAATCGCGCAAAGGAAGGAGAGGACGACGAAGCCACCGCCTACGCCAAGCGAGAAACCGCTCTTATTAAAGTAGGCGCTAGCAAGGAAGGTCACGGCGCTTACGGCGAGAGTAACTAAGAAATTCCCAAGAGCGTAATAGGAGAATTGATCGATTGGCAAGGAGGTTGCAATATCGGGGCTTCCGGCAGCGATACCGATAATTCTTGCTAAGAGGCTTCCAAAGTAAAGGAGAATGCTCATCACCACTTGGGCAAAGACTAAGAACGCGCCTTCCGTAAAGATAAAGGATTCGCGAGTGATCGGGGTCGAGAAGGTGAAGGCCAAGGAGCCGTTTTCGATTTTTTGCGAGACAAGCGAAGTGCTTAGCATCACCGTATAGACCATCGGGATAAGAAGACAAGCGACAGCAAAGCCGATCTTACCAGCGATGATGGCATAGGTGTTCATGCCACCCATTTCAGTCAGGGAGTCATTGACGTCGCTAGGAAGTTGATCCATGATGCCTCTCCCCCCTAAAGAAGTCGCAATAAGCATGCTGTCGGTTTGGGAATAACCACTCTTGAGTTTCTCTTGATAGGCTTTCTTGTAGGTTGAAATACCGCTCACCGCATAGCCATTGACGGTATCGAGAATCGTTTGGCCACTTAGCCCCGTCTTTCTCCCGTCAATATCGGTAATATCGGCGTAATTCGTGCCATATTCCTCGTTATAGGTCTTTAAATAGGTGTCTTTTGCGAGGGTTACCACTTTGTCGATTGCCGCTTCTTCGATGGCTTCTTTATCGCGAGCGCCATCGTGATAATAAGGATTATCAACGCCGCTCGTCCTATTGGTGTAGATGGCCATAAAGGAAGTCACATCGTTCTTTAAAGTCTTTAAGGCTTCGGAAGCATCTTCCTTGGCTTTCTTAATCTCTTCGTCGGTGTAAGGTTCGCCAGTAAGCGCTTCTTTGCGCATCTTTTGAACGATGGTCGCCGGTGTTCCTAAGCCACCATTAATCTCTACAAAGCTATCGGGCAAGTAGCTTTTCACTTCGATCTTAAGGACCACGGGATTGCCGTTAGTATCCTTTTCACCCGTTTCGACGTAAGAAAGAGGCCAGCCGAGTTCCGAAGTTTGGTAATCGACCGTAAAAGTCGGCAAATAAGCGTAATAAGCCGAATCTTCTAATGTGTCGAAGAAAAGAGTTTCAACACTCGAACAAATGACGTTATTGCGGTAATCGAGGTTCGAAATGAATTTGCTCGTATCATCGCGATAGCCATTTTCCATCGCCTCAAAGGCGACTTTATAGGTTTCGTCTCCTTGATAAGAAACAAGAATCTTTCCAAGCGAGAAAGCGGATTCATAGCTAATCATATCAAGGCTCTTGGTTTCAGAATCCGTTTGATAGTAATCGCTAATGGCTTTACTGACGATAGAAACGCAAGAATCCTTATCATCCTTCGAAAGGTTGAATTGCTTTTCAAGGGTCTCACCAATAACGCCAGGCATGATTTCTTTCATGATACTTTCGTGGGACTTCGAGGTATCTTCACTATAGACGGAAAGATAGGCTTTCAAGGTACGAATAGACACTTCTTTCTCGCTATCGCTTTGAGAACCGCTATTAATAACGGCCATTCCAGTCTCGGTTGCCGCTTGTAAGGCGGCTTTTTTCTTTGCCGCTTCGTCTCCGGAAGCGATTCTATACGCGAGGTTATAAGCGGTCCTTAATGCGTCCATCGACGTTTTCGTCGAAGAATCGCTAACGCTTGAAACGGCAGTTGAAACCGCGCCTTTTAAGGTTTCAAGACTTTCGCCTAGTTCATCATAGCCGCTGCTTAAGGTGTCATAGGCTTGGTAATACGAAATAGCGCCGCTTTTGACTGTGCTTTCGGTGCCGGCACTATCAAAGAGACTCGATAAAGCATCGCTTGTCGCATTGATATTAAGGGTGCTTAAGATGCCGATAATGATGATCATCAAGATGGCGTTTGCGCCACCCACGCCCAGTATGTTCTTCCAATTGCTTTTAAGAGATTCGAAGAAAATGGCTTTCGAAAAAGGAAATTTTCTTTTTCTTTTGAGCTTTGAAGGATGGTGTTTGTCGTTTTCTGGGATAGTGTAAGTCCCTTGTGCTTTGATGTTTTCCATTTTATTCTCCTTTCTCTCTCATTCCTTTCTTGGAACGCGATTCATCGAAATAAGTTTGAAGATTGTATGGTACTTCGGAGAGAAACTTTAAGGGCGTTGCCGTTAAGCTTCTCAAGAGCTCTCCCATCCCTTCTTTCGGATAGCGAAGGGTGAGTTGGTGATATTTTTCTTGGTCGCGTATGAGGTAAGGGGCATATTTCTTTTTCATAAAGAGATAGTCCTTTTCGGTCAGGAATTCTATCTTGTAGTCACGGAAGGGCCTATTCTTAATCGCTTCGCAATCAGCGATATCGATAAGCTTTCCTTTTGATATCAAAGCGACGTAATCACTCACCTTTTCGAGTTCTTCAATGGTATTCGAACTCATGATGATGCTTCTTCCCTTCTTTTTTTCTTCAAGCAAGAGATTGAGAAGCGTATCTCTCATCAGAGGGTCAAGGCCAGTTGTCGGCTCATCCATAAGCATCAAAGGACTTTCCTTCGTGAAGGCGGCGACAATCGCCGTCTTTTGTTTCATGCCTTTGGACATTCGAGGTGGATAGGCCGTGATATCGAGTTGCAGCGCTTGGATGACGTTCCCCATCTTGGAGAGGGCTTCTTCGTTGGCTCCCACTTCACGGGCATATTGCAAAAGGAAATCCTTGCCCGTTGGCAAATCTGGGAAATTGATTTCGCCTGGAATGTAGCTGACAAAACGTTTGACAAGAGGGGCTTCTTTCGTGCAATCGTGGCCGTAAATCGCGGCACTGCCGCTCGTTGGTTTTACAAACCCCATCAAAAGACGTAAGAAAGTGGTTTTTCCAGCGCCATTTTCGCCCACGAGGCCGAGCGTTTTTCCTTCTTCCAAACGGAGGGAAAGGTCGAAGTTTCCTCGCCCTTGTCCATAATCCTTGGTGAGATGACTTGTCTCCATTATCATCGGCATACTCGCATCCTCCTTTCTTTAAAGACTTTCATAGGTTCTTTCTTCTTTATAGAAGCTCATGAAATAGTCTTCGAGCGTTTCCTTCTTTTCGCTAAAATCAACAAGGCGCTCTCTAGCTATTTCCTTTAAAGCGATGTTGACATCCCTATCTTCGAAGGCGATTAAGGCTTTCGTGTCGGAGATATTCGGATCCACGATTTTCAAGAATCGATGCGAAACCCCCACGAATCCCTTTTTATCGTGTTCGCTAACAAAGGTCATGAGGTAGGTTTTAAGGGTTTTATGCTTAAGGTCTTCCGCTTTAAAGAAGCTTACGATTTTGCCATCTTTAATGATAGCGATACGGTCGGCAAGGCGATCCACCTCGCTAAAGATATGACTCGAAAGGAGGATGGTTTTGCCTTGTTTTTTCTTTTCTTGAATAAGGGAGACGAAGACTTCTTGCATTTCGGGGTCAAGGCCACTAGAAGGCTCATCAAGGATGATGACGCTCGGATTGCTTAAGAAAGCGCTCACGATAACAAGCTTTCTTCTCATGCCAAGAGACATTTCCTTGCAACGCATCGAAGCGTCTAACTCGAACATCTCGATGAGTCGCTTCATTTCCGTATCATCTTTAACGCCTTTTAGTTCCCTTTGAATTTTCAAAACGTCGTAACCGGTAAGGTTTGGAGGAAGAGCGATTTCGCCAGGGACATAAGCGACTCCTTGCATCACGTTAGCGCGGTCTTTCAAAACCTCGCCACCGCGAATATAAGCGCCCCCGCTTCCAGGATGGGTAAAGCCCATAAGCATACGTATGGTCGTGCTTTTACCAGCGCCATTAGGGCCAAGATATCCGAAACACTCCCCTTCCGAAACATTAAAAGAGACATCAAAAACGCCACGCCCATGGCCAAAGTCTTTGGTTAAGTGATCCACTTTTATAATCGTTTCCATCGTTTTCCTCCCTTCCTTTTGGGCGCGATAAGTTTACCAAAAAGAAAGTCCTAAAAAATTAACAATCGAAAACATCTGTCCAAAAAATAGACAAATGTCTAAATACGTTAATAATCCATGGGGTTTTTATGGGGAAAATCATCGTCAAAGAAAATTAATTTTCTTTAAAGCGGAGAGGAGAGTCGCCGATAAGATATCAAGTTTTGAAGATAGGGATGGATCTTTTATTGCTTTGAGGCTTTTAACAAGAAATTCTTTTTTTGCTCGAAGCGCCTAGCGAAAAATTCTAGGATACTTTTTAAAAAATCCATCGCAAAACCCCAGTCTTTTAAAAAAAGAGCCGCGATTTGCAGCTCTCTTTTATCTTTCCAGATATTTTTTGAAGGAATCGGATTCCAGGATTCTGTTTGCCCGGACGATTTCTTCTTTCGTTGGCGTGGGGGTATCTTGAAGAAGGTATTCCCGATGAAGCGCCTCGTATTTAGGAATCGCAAGCGCATGATAAGGAAGGACTTCCAAGCGTTCGACATTTCCTAAGCTTTTTAGGAAGTCACGACTTTTTTGGAGCGTTTCCTCCCCGTCGGTTAAGCCTGGCACCAGGACGTAGCGGACCCAAAGAGGGAACTTCTTTTCCGCCAAATAGCGATAGCAAGCAAGAATGTTTTCGTTTGTTTTGCCCGTTACTTTTTGGTGAAGAGCGGGGTCAAGCGCTTTTAAGTCAAGCAAGAAGAGGTCGCTCACCTTTAAAAGTTCATCGAATTTCGCTTTATAGGAATCGCTATCGTTAAAGGAAGCGGCACTCGTATCAATGACATAAGAAACGCCTTCCTTTTTGGCAAGCTTACCAAGTTCAATAATGAAATCCAAACTTTGAAGAGGTTCTCCACCACTTACCGTAATGCCGCCTTTTTCTCCCCAATAGCCGCGATATCGCATAAGCTTATCGAAGGCTTCTTTGGGAGTGATTAAGGAACCGCAGTTCCCTTCTTGCATCTCAGGGTTATGACAATAGAGGCAACGCAAAGGACACCCACTTAAAAAGAGGATGCTTCGAACGCCGGGCCCATCGACAAGACCGAAGCTTTCGATCTTGTCGCTATGAGCATAGAGTTCTTTTCCCTTATTAGAGACGTTCGTGGCAGGTTCTAGCGATGACATCGAGTTGTTGTTCCTTGGTGAGGTTGATGAACTTAACCGCATAGCCGGAAACACGAATGGTGAAGTTCGCGTATTCAGGCTTTTCGGGGTGATTCATGCAATCGATGAGCTTTTCTTTGCCAAAGACGTTGACGTTAAGGTGATGGGCACCAGCGTTAAAGTAGCCATCAAGGACGTTCACAAGGTTCGAAACGCGTTCGGTATCGCTATGCCCAAGGCAATCATTGTTGATCGTTTGGGTGTTCGAGATGCCATCGAGCGCATATTCGTATGGGAGTTTGGCAAGGCTATTTAACGAGGCAAGGAGACCATTCTTCTCGGCGCCATAACTTGGGTTGGCACCTGGAGAGAGAGGTTCGCCCGCTTTACGGCCATCAGGAAGAGCGCCTGTGGCTTTGCCATAGACGACGTTCGAAGTGATGGTGAGAATGGAAGTCGTTGGCTTGCTATTGCGATAGGTCTTTCTGGCCGCGATCATATCCATAAAGGTCTTAAGCAAGTGGACGGCGATTTCGTCGGCACGATCATCATCATTGCCATAACGGGGGAAGTCGCCTTCGATTTCGAAATCAACGGCAATTCCCTTTTCGTTACGGATAGGCTTGACTTTGGCGTACTTAATGGCGCTAAGGCTATCGACGACGTGGCTAAAGCCCGCAATACCCGTAGCAAAGCTTCTTTCTGGTTTGCTATCGATAAGGGCCATTTCCGCCGCTTCGTAATAATACTTATCGTGCATATAGTGGATGATGTTGAGGGCTTCGACGTAGACTTTCGCAAGCCACTTCATCATGTCTTTATAACGCGCTAAGACTTCGTTGTAATCGAGATATTCTCCCGTGCAAGGACGATAAGCTGGGCCAACTTGTTCGCCCGTCTTTTCGTCAATACCACCATTGATGGCGTAAAGGAGACATTTGGCAAGGTTCGCCCGAGCGCCGAAGAATTGATATTCTTTGCCAGTTTCAGTGGCACTCACGCAGCAGCAAATGCTGTAGTCATCCTTCCAAACAGGACGCATAACATCGTCGTTTTCGTATTGGATGGAGCTCGTAAGAATCGAAATATGAGCAGCATATTTCTTAAAGCCGATAGGAAGATGAGAGCTATAAAGAACGGTGAGGTTTGGTTCTGGACTTGGACCCATGTTCTCAAGGGTGTGGAGGAAACGGAAGTCGTTTTTGGTGACCATCGTCCTTCCATCCATTCCCATACCAGCAACTTCCAAAGTGGCCCAAATGGGGTCGCCGCTAAAGAGTTGGTTATAGCTGGGGATACGAGCAAATTTGACCATGCGGAACTTCAAGACGATTTGGTCGACGAGTTCTTGAGCCTCTTTTTCGGTAAGAGTGCCATTCTTAAGGTCGCGTTCGATATAGATATCAAGGAAAGTGCTAATTCTTCCGACCGACATCGCCGCACCATTTTGCGTTTTGATGGCGGCTAAATATCCAAAATAGAGCCATTGGAAAGCTTCTTTGGCGTTCTTGGCAGGATTCGAGATATCAAAACCATAGCTTTGCGCCATGATCTTCATCTCTTTAAGAGCCTTGATTTGCATGGAGATTTCTTCGCGTTCGCGAACGGTTTCTTCGCTCATTTCGCCATCGTCGCAATTGGCAAAATCTTCTTGCTTTTTCTCAATAAGGTAATCAATACCATAGAGAGCAATACGGCGATAATCCCCAACGATACGGCCGCGGCCATAGGTGTCGGGAAGGCCAGTGATGATCTTGTTATGGCGGCAATGATGGATTTCCGGAGTATAGGCATCGAAAACGCCATCGTTGTGGGTCTTATGATAGGTGGTAAAAATCTTATGAAGCTCTTCGTTGGGGGTATAACCATAGGTCTTAAGGCTTTCTTCGGCCATACGGATACCACCATAAGGCATGAACGCTCTCTTAAGAGGCTTGTCGGTTTGTAAACCAACGACCACTTCATTTTCTTTGTCGAGATAGCCAGGGCCATAGCTCGTGAGGCTGCTTACGATATTGGATTCCATATCGAGAACGCCGCCCTTGGCACGTTCTTCCTTTTGAAGAACTTGGAGTTCATCCCAAAGTTTGCTTGTGCGTTCGGTTGGTGCCTCTAAGAAGCTTTCATCCCCTTCGTAAGGCGTATAGTTATTGACAATGAAGTCGCGGACATCGACATCTTCCTTCCACTTCTTCCCTTTGAACGAATTGTAGTAGTCCATTCTAGACATTGATTTTCCTCCTTTTTAGGATACGGCCGTATTATACAAAAAAGGTTCCTCAAAAGCCTTAAAAACGCTCGCGAAAAAGAAACTCTTTTTTTAACGTTTTTAAAAAACGCCCTATTTAACCGCCTTTTCCGATGGAGTCCGGCTTTTTTGAAAGCGGTTCCAAAAAGCGGTCCATTTTAGAAAGCAGCGAAAGGCGACTAACTCTTTAAAAGAATTAGTCTTGTTTTTGAAGATAAAGCACGGCCCAGCGATTGCCTTCTTTGCCAAAATCGCCAAAGAGACGAAGGGTGATAAGATACGTTCCTTCTCTCCCGGCGAAATAGAGCTTCGAGTCGGTGCTCACATAGGCAAAACTACGATCTTCCTTGGCGTTATAGTCCAAAAGGGCTTTGCTTACGTGGAAGAGGGCTTTGGCGTCCCCTTCCAAGGTGTAGCCATAGTTCCATTCGCCATGGAGAGGCAAATAAGTGCGTTCTTTCCCTTCAACGCGAAGAATCTTTATTTCCCCTGGCTCAAGGCGGCCCATAAAGACGTATTCTTTGTCGTTATAGGGAGACGTTCTTCCACTCAAAGCGATGTATTTTTCCCCTTCTGGATAATAAAGATAGACGCCATCTTGCAAAGGAAGAACTTCCGGCTTTAAAATGCGCACATATTGCGTTTTCTTCCTCTTGCTTTTTAAAATCGGGACTCTCTTCTGTCCTATTTTTTCGGTTTCAATATAAGAGATTTCTTCACTTTTATTCATGTTTTCGCTCATAACTTCCTCTCCCCATCCTTAAGCCTAGTTTAATGCAAAGAATGCGTTTTGCTATTTATTTTTATCAATCCTCACCCATTCGAGGGATTTAACGCTCATTTTTTGATGGTTTAAGAAGAGACGAAAAAAGGAAAATTCAAAATTTTACGTTTAAAGGACCATCTTTTTGCTAGACTAGGAAACAATGGAAAGCAAAAACGAAACCATCGAAAACGAAAAGCTAGGCGTTACCAAGAAAGAAAAAGGACGCAAAAACGTTCTTGTTTACGAGATGTGTTTGGTGGCAATTGGAACCGCGTTAATGGCGGCTTTATCGCCGATTAGTATTCCTTTGGAGCCCGTTTCCATCACTTTAGCGACGCTTGTGGTCTATCTTCTGGGGGCTATTTTGCCTTTGAAGCTCGCAGCTTTCCCGATTTTTCTTTATCTTCTTTTAGGCTTTGTGGGATTACCTGTTTTCTCGAAATTTCAAGGTGGGGCGCAAGTTATTCTTGGCCCAACGGGTGGTTTCTTGATGGGGTATCTCCCTTGTATCTTGCTTGAATCGCTTCTTATCACTCTTTTCCCAAACAAAAAATGGATGTATCCCGTGGCGATGCTTCTAGGAACGGTGGTTTTGTACTCTTTCGGGGTTCTTTGGTTTGTGCTATATGGCGGGAATAGTTTCATAAAGGGACTCTCTTTCTGCGTGCTCCCTTTCTTGCCCCTCGACTCATTTAAAATCTTTATCGCTACCCTTTGCGGCATCCGCCTAAGGCCGATGGTGACAAAGAAGCTTTTAGCTCGCTAGAAGATAGAAAGAATGAAGGCGCTTACAATGAAAGCGCTTTTTTCATGTTTTTCTTTAAGAAATCCCCTACTAACTGAATCAAAAGTAGATTAAAATGGTTTTGATTTCGGTTTTAGTACCGAACACTTAATTAGGGAGAGAAAAATGGGAGTTAAAATCGTCGATACGGCACTTCGCGACGGCTCGCAATCGCTTCTCGCAACCCGCCTCACAACCGAGGAAATTTTACGTGTGGCTCCGCTTATGGATAAAGCGGGCTATTACGCCCTCGAAGTTTGGGGAGGGGCGACTTTCGACGCCTGCCTCCGTTTCTTGGATGAAGATCCTTGGGAGAGACTTCGTGCCATCAGAAAAGCTTGTCCAAACACCAAGCTTCAAATGCTTTTCCGCGGTCAAAACATTCTTGGATACCATCACTATCCTGATGACATCGTCGAAAAGTTCGTTCAAAAATCGCTTGAAAACGGTATTGATATCATCCGCGTATTCGACGCTCTTAACGATGTTCGTAATCTTAAGAGTGCGGTAGATGCTTGCAAGAAATACCATGGACATTGCCAAATTGCTTTGTCTTACACCACAAGCCCCGTTCATACCGTCCAATACTATGTAGAACTCGCCAAAGAAGTCGAAAAGATGGGGGCGGATAGCCTTTGCATCAAAGATATGGCCGGTGTTTTACTTCCAGAAGATGCTTATACGCTTATCAAGCAACTCAAGAAAGACACCAATCTTCCAATCGAACTTCATAGCCATTGCACGGGTGGCGTTTGCCAACTCACCTATCGTCGTGCCATTGAAGCCGGCGTCGACATCATCGACACCGCTCTTTCGCCATTAAGCGGCGGCACTTCGCAACCGGCGACTGAGGCTTTCAACTACGCTTTGAAAGGAACAGAATACGATCCCAAGCTTGATCAAGAGAAACTCGATGAGGCTGCGGCCATTCTTAATCCTATTAAAGAAAAGTACCTCAAGAATGGCATCCTTAAGCCGAAAGCCCTTTGCGTGAACCCTGGCATTTTGAAATATCAAGTTCCTGGCGGCATGCTTTCGAACCTTATGAGCCAACTTGAGAAGAGCGGCGCTATGGATAAATACGACGCAGTCTTAAAGGAAGTTCCAAACGTCCGCAAAGACCTCGGCTATCCACCGCTCGTTACCCCTCTTTCACAAATGGTCGGCACGCAAGCCGTGATGAACGTCATCACCGGTGAACGCTACAAGATGGTTCCAAAAGAAATTAAGGACTACCTCCATGGCCTTTATGGCAAAGCGCCAGCGCCAGTGAATCCCGAAATTCAAAAGAAGATTATCGGGGATGACCCAGTTATCACCTATCGTCCAGCCGATAAGCTTATGCCAGAATTCGAAGAGCTTAAGAAGAAATATCGTAAAATCGCTCGTTGCGACGAAGATGTTCTTTCGATTGCTCTCTTCGAACAAGTCGCTATCAACTTCCTTAAGAAGAAATACGGTTTGGAGGCGGAGACCTTCTCCGTTAGCTTATAATGCTTCGCTTTTTAGAAGGTGCGGCCCATCAAGACATCAACAATTTCGTCGACGCTCTTGTGATTTCGCTCCTTTGCATCCTTATGGTGTTCGTGGTGCTTATCGTCATCACCCTCATCATGAGCATGCTGAATCATATCCGTGCTCTTGACGTCAAAGAGACGGTGACGATGAAAGATGGAACGAAGCTCGATGAAGACGCGATGGCTGCGGTCTTAGTCGCTTCCATCGATTTTAGAAAACATACCAAAGAAGATTTCAAAGTCGCGAGCGTGAAGCTTATCGACGAGGAGAAGAAAAAATGAGAATTTACAAAGTCAAAGTCAATGGTAAGACCTACGAAGTCAAGATCTTATCGGTCAGCGAAACCGAACCTCTTGAAGTCAAAAATGTGAAGGCGGAAGCGCCAAAAGCAGCCGCTCCAGTGGCAAAAGAAGCCCCGACAGCGGCGGCCACTCCAAGCGAAGGAACACCTGTAAATGCCCCAATGCAAGGAACCATCCTAGACGTCAAGGTTAAAGTTGGCGATGTTATCAAAGCGGGCGATACCCTTTTGATTTTGGAAGCCATGAAGCTTGAAAACGAAATCAAGGCCCCCAAAGAAGGAAAGGTTCTTGCCATTAACGTTAATAAAGGCGACACCGTTAACGCCAATGACGTTTTAGTCACTTTAGGATAAGGATTTATGAGCTCGATGGTTTTAGTGGACATCGGCAAATTCTTCGGAGGATTCTGGGAGAGTACTGGCATCAACTACTTCTTCACGGATGGCGGTTGGAAGAAACTCATCATGATTCTTATCGCTTGCCTAATGCTTTATCTAGCGATTTTCCGAAAAGCCGAGCCTTATCTTCTTATTCCAATGGGAATTGGGATGCTTTTAAGCAATTTGCCTCTTTCTGGCATCTTTGATGCGGATCCTAATTCGATCACCGGCTATAAAGGACTTATCGGTTACCTTTATATCGGTATTAAATTCGAAATCTTCCCTTGTCTTATTTTCTTAGGGATCGGTGCGACAACCGATTTCGGTCCTCTTATCTCGAATCCTAAGACGATGATTCTTGGCGCAGCTGCCCAAATCGGCATCTTCGTCACTTTCCTACTTGCCTATTTATTCGGATTTACCCCAGCGCAAGCCGCTTCCATCGGCATTATCGGTGGCGCGGATGGCCCAACGGCGATTTTGACGACTTCGAAGCTCGCTCCCGAACTTCTTTCTTCCATTGCCATTGCCGCTTATAGCTATATGGCTCTTGTGCCATTTATCCAACCTCCTGTCATTCGTCTTCTTACCACCAAAAAAGAAAGACGCATCCACATGGAAGAGCTTAAGCCCGTTAGCAAAACGAAGAAAATCATCTTCCCAATCGCCGTTACGATTATCGTTACTCTCATCGTTCCAAGCGCGGCTCCGCTTATCGGTTGCTTGATGTTTGGAAACCTCATTAAGGAATCGGGCGTTGTTCCAAAGCTTGTAGAAAACGCTTCGAACTCCCTTCTCTACGTTGTCACCATCATGCTTGGCTTATGCGTTGGTGCCACTGCCACGGCTGAAAACTTCTTAAACCTCAACACCCTTAAGATTTTCGCGCTTGGCATTATGGCCTTCATCTTGGCGACGGCTGGTGGCGTCCTTATTGGAAAACTTATGTGCTGGCTTACCAAAGGCAAGATCAATCCAATGATCGGTGCTGCTGGTGTAAGCGCTGTTCCAATGGCGGCTCGCGTCGTTCAAAAAGAAGGCGTCCGCGAAGATCCTTCCAACTTCTTGCTTATGCACGCGATGGGTCCAAATGTCGCAGGCGTTATTGGAAGCGCTGTTGCGGCCGGCCTTCTCATCATGTTATTGGGGTAAAGTAAATGACCCACGAGATCCTTTCATTCCAGTCCTTAGCAAGCACTAATGACTATCTCAAGGGGCGCTATGACGAGCTCTTAGATGGTTCGGTGTGCCTTGCTCTTTATCAAACTAAAGGCAAGGGCCGTTTAGGCCGCGCTTGGGATGGGGATGAGGGATCTTTATTATTTTCGATTCTCTTAAAGGATGAAAAATACCAAGGTTTTGCAAGTGTTTTTCCAATAATGACGGGAGCTGCCCTCCTTAAAACCCTTGATTCCTATGGCGTTCATCCTCTTATCAAATGGCCGAACGATATTTATCTCAATGATAAAAAAGTCGCTGGTATCTTAGTCGAAGGCGTTTACCAAGATACGCAAAAAGCCATCGTGATCGGCATTGGCATTAACTTAAATCAAGAAGCGATGCCCCTCGACTTACCAAACGCCTCTTCCTTAAAAACGGAGACGAAGAAAACTTTCGACAAAGATGTCTTCTTAACCCGGTTTTTAAGGAATTTCGATTTCTATCTCAATCGACTCGCCCTCAAAGAGTCTCGCTTCATGAAGTATGTGCAAAATAACGACTACCTCAAAGGAAAGGACGTTTGTTTCGACTACTATGGCGAGAACCTCGAAGGGAAGGCCCTTGGAATCAAAGAAGATGGCTCCATTGCCATCGAGAAAAAAGACGGGACGATTATTTCGATTACATCTGGCGAGGCAACTCTCAAAAAAAGAACCAGTTGTGATAAATCAAAGCGAAAAAGGAGCTTAATGCAATTATGAAACCACTTGATTTGGAAAAGTATGGCGTTAAAGGAGCCACGGAGGTCATCTACAACCCCTCTTACGAATTCCTTTTTGAAGAAGAAACGAAAGAATCCTTAACCGGATACGAAAAGGGACAAGTCACCGAACTTGGTGCCGTTAATGTCATGACTGGCGTTTTCACCGGCCGTTCTCCCAAAGACAAATACATCGTCGTTGACGAAAATTCGAAGGATACTGTTTGGTGGAATAGCGAAGCTTATCCAAACGATAACCACCCAATGAGCGAAGAAGCTTGGAAGAGTGTCAAAGAACGCGCCCTCAAAGAGCTTTCTGGCAAACGTCTTTTCGTGGTGGATGCTTTCTGTGGCGCCAACAAAGATACCCGCATGGCCGTCCGCTTCATCGTCGAAGTCGCCTGGCAAGCCCACTTCATCCGCAATATGTTCATCCGTCCAACGGAAGAAGAGCTCAAGGATTTCGAGCCCGATTTCGTCGTTTATAACGCTTCGAAGGCGAAAGTCGAGAACTATAAAGAACTCGGCCTCCATAGCGAAACCTGCGTTGCCTTTAATATCACGAGCCGCGAACAAGTCATTTTGAACACTTGGTACGGTGGCGAAATGAAAAAAGGCATGTTCTCGATGATGAACTACTATCTCCCGCTTAAGGGTATGGCTTCCATGCACTGCAGCGCCAACACCGATCTCGAAGGCAAAAACACCGCTATCTTCTTTGGCCTTTCTGGCACTGGCAAAACCACTCTTAGCACCGATCCAAAACGTCTTTTAATCGGTGATGATGAGCATGGTTGGGACGATAATGGCGTCTTCAACTTCGAAGGCGGCTGCTATGCGAAGGTCATTAACCTCGATAAAGACAGCGAACCCGATATCTATAACGCCATCAAGAGAGACGCGCTTCTTGAAAATGTCACTGTCGATAAGAACGGCAAGATTGATTTCGCCGATAAATCGGTTACCGAAAACACCCGTGTTTCCTACCCAATCTATCACATCAAGAACATCGTAAAGCCTATTAGCCATGGCCCAGCGGCGAAGAACGTCATCTTCCTTAGCGCTGATGCCTTTGGCGTTTTGCCTCCCGTCTCGATCTTGACTCCGGAACAAACCCAATACTATTTCTTAAGCGGCTTCACCGCCAAACTTGCCGGTACCGAACGTGGCATCACTTCTCCAACTCCTACCTTCAGCGCTTGCTTTGGACAAGCCTTCCTTGAGCTCCATCCAACCAAATACGCTCAAGAACTCGTCAAGAAGATGAAGAAGAGCGGCGCGAAGGCCTATCTTGTGAACACCGGCTGGAATGGTTCTGGCAAACGTATCTCCATCAAAGATACCCGTGGCATTATCGATGCTATCCTTAATGGTGATATCCTCAATGCCCCAACCAAGAAGATCCCATTCTTCGATTTCGAAGTTCCAACCGCCCTCCCAGGTGTCGATAGCAAGATCTTAGATCCTCGCGATACCTATGAAAATGTGGAAACTTGGAACGAAAAGGCCAAAGACCTTGCTTCTCGCTTCCAAAAGAACTTCGTCAAATACGAAAATAACGAAGCGGGCAAAGCCCTTGTTGCTGCTGGTCCAAAACTCGACTAGTTCATTTGTTTCCTTTAAAAAGGGCCGGAGTAAAATCCGGTTCTTTTTTTGATGCATTCGAGATTTAAAACAAAAACTTTTAAAAAGAACTGACGAAATGAAGAAAGTCAGTCATTTATCTTTCAGCGTTATCGAAAAGTTTGATGCTAACCCCTACTTTCTTAATTAAAGAGAATGCGAGAACAATTTATTTATCAAGATAATGATATCGACACGACAAAACGACAACATTCTCATGTTCCACTTTGTAGATAAGCCTATTTTTTTCATCTATTCTTCTCGAGAAAAAACCACTGAAATTCCCCGATAAGGGCTCTGGCTTTCCTATACCAGAAAAAGCTCCATTTCTTGCAATATCTTGAAGAAGCAAAGTAATTTTCCTTCTCGTTTTTTTGTCATTTTCTTCCCAATAAAGGCAGTCGTCCCAGCCATTAAGAGTGAAAAGAAAATTCATTTCGCATCGTCCTCAAGAAGTTTTTGAGCTTTAAGAAGGCCTGACTCATACTGTTTTTTGGACTCCATAAGCCAGTCAAAGTTCGCTTTCGAAGAAGTCAAATAGGCATTTTCCAAAAGATTGTTAAAACTTTCTTCAGAAAGAACAACAACGTTCTGGCCATTTTTTCTCGTCACAACGATAGTTTCATAATCTTGAGACGCTTTATCAAAATATACCTTTAAATTTTTTAGAGCTTGAGAATAGTTAACCGCAATCATAGGTTTCCTCCTTTTGAGTACAATTTATTGTACATATAAGTCATTCAATGTTTCAAACTATAAATGATCTTCTATCACTTTCACGCTTTTTTCGAATCTTATTACAAGCAGCCATCTAAAGCAGATAGATGAAAACGATTCGTATTATTTTTCGATTTTTGAATACCGCAAAAAACCAACAAAAAAACACGGAAAATTCCGTGTTATTGGATATTGGCGGAGGAACAGGGATTCGAACCCTGGCTGGGCCTTTAGCCCACTATCGGTTTTCAAGACCGACCCCTTCAACCGCTTGGGTATTCCTCCGAACTGGTGGTCCATCAGTGACTTGAACACTGGACCCCACCCTTATAAGGGGTGTGCTCTAACCGGCTGAGCTAATGGACCAAAAATCCAGCTCTCGTATTATAGGAGCTTTACGAGAGCTTAGAAAGAGAAATAAAGGCTATTCGTTAAGAAGGGCTTCTAATTTATCAAGGAGCTCTTCCATGCGCTTTGGACAAGCCTTGAAAGTCTCTTTATCGAGGAAATCGACGTGTGCTTTCTTGACTTCTTCGATTGGGAAATCGCTTCCTCCCATTTTAAGAAGAGAGATGTAGTCTTCGAAAGAATGTGCTTTACCTTCTTTGACGCGCTCATAGATAAGCAAGGAAGCCGTGAAGCTTGTCGCATATTGATAAACGTAGAATGGCGTATAGAAAAGGTGAGGAATATAGGCCCAAACAAGAGGTTTGAGTTTCTCTTCTTCGATATCAATGCCATAGTACTCTTTATAGAGTTCGGTCATGATTTTCGAAAGAACGGCGTAATTGATGGGTTCGCCTTTTTCGGCAAGCAAAGAAGCACGGTATTCATATTCGCCAAAGAGGGTCTGACGATAGAAAGTCGAGCAAATCTCGTCGATTGCCTTTTGCAAGAGATAGATTTTATCGTTCTTGCTAAGGTCATCTCTCGATAAGAGATAATCCAGCAGGTTATGCTCGTTGAAGGTGCTAGCGATTTCGGCGACGAAGATGGTATAGCCTTGCTTGGCGAGAGGTTGGCTCTCTTCGCTATAAAGGGTGTGAATGCTATGCCCAGATTCATGCGCCAAAGTGAAAACATCATCAAGTTCCCCTTCGAAATTCAAAAGGATATAAGGATGGATATTGGCACCACCATTGCTGTAAGCGCCAGTCCTTTTTCCTTCGTGAGGATAAACATCGATGTAGCCTTCTTTATTGACTTCATGGGCTTTCTCTTGGAAATCGGCTGGGAAATGTTTGATGGAATCAAAGAAAAGCGATTGCGCTTCCGGGAAAGTATAGTGCTTTTCGCTCTTGGCGAGTTCCAAGAAACGATCATAGGAGCGATGTTTTTCAAGGTGAAGCGCTTTCGCACGGAGCTTGTAATAGCGTTTTAAAGGGGCGCTTCCTTCTTTGGCCGCTTCGATGAGATTCAAAAAGACTTCTTTTGGAATCTTATTCCCCTCGAGATGTGATTCCAAGATAGAAGGGTAATTGCGAGCTTTCATTTCTCCAAGCTCGGCACGGAGAACGTTGTTGTAGATTTCGCCATACGTGTGTTTATGGATATCGTAATAGCGATAGAGCGTTTCAAAGACCTTCTTACGATCCTCGGCGGTCTTAGCATTACGAATAAGACTCGACCAATTGCTTTGGGTGACGGTCACTTCTCCATCGCTTAAAGTGACTTTCGAAGGAACAAGATCGGCCACGCTTAAAGCGCTATAAAGATCGCTACCAGCGCCTAAAAGAGGCGAATAATTGGAAAGAAGCTTTTCTTTATCGCCACTTAAAACGTGCTTTTGGCCTAAGAAGAGCTTTTCCATTTGGAAATCGTATTCGCTCACTTCCGGATGCTTCTTAAAGAAAGCATCCATCTTCTCTTTGCCGATGAGTAAGAGTTCAGGTTCGGCATAAGAAACATTCGAAATATAGTCTTGCAAAGCAAGTTCCACTCGTCCTTGACGTTCGCTTGCTTTGACATCCTTTTTGTTAAGATCGCTTAAGGAAGCGGCATAAATATAAAGCTTTTCAAGCAAAGCGTTTATTTCGCGATCGAGTTTAAAATAGGAAACAAGTTCCTCTTCTTGATCAAGCTTTCCTTCAAAGGAAGCCATCTTTGGCGTATAAACTTCCTTGAATTTCTTTAAATCTTCCTCGAAAGCGGCATCATCCTTGTATAAAGGGGTTAAATCCCAGGTTTCTTTCATAAAAACATCCTTTCTTTTCCTATCAAATTATAAAAGAAAAGAGCGGCTAAGGGGTAGCAATAACGAAAGGAGTTTGCTATTTCTAACTAGATACGAAAGAAAAACCGCTCGGGCGGAGCGGCAATTCGTTAAGAACCTTGCTTATGGCCTTTTTAAGGCGTCTGTCCCTACGAGCAAATCGCTTCCGCCATCTTCAAAATGGACGTTGGCGAGCGAATCTTCGATGGAAGTGATTTTTCCTTTTCTTCCATTGGGAGTAAGGACTTCTTCCCCCACGCTAAAGAAAGTTCTAGGTGCGGCGTTATCGGTTCCACGAGGGGCGTTTGGAGTGGGGTCCGCGGCCCTATTAGGGGCAGCATTCACGTTAGTATTCGCTTGAGGGGCGTTGGCGGCCGCTTTCCTTTGACTCGCATAGATTGTCATAAAGATGCCGCCTAATAAACCTACGAAGAAAATCGAAGCAATCCCAAGGCCAAGAAGAACACCATCATTCGTTTGCTTCTTCGTTAAGAAGACCAAATCGATGACGCCTAAAACGAGAGGAACAATCATGCCAATCACACAAAAAGTAATGAAAAAGGCTTTGGAAATCGGGAAATCAATACCCGCTTGAGCAAAGATTTGAACCATCTGATCATATTGGAATACGTTGGCTAAACCATTCGCGAAATTAACGACCATCGAAAGAATAATGAAGATAAAGGATAGCTTTTTCATAAGAACCTCCGAGGAAAGTATAAACCACCTTGAAACATCCTTTGATAAAAATAATTGATAAAAAGTCGAAGAATTGCAATATCCCTGCAAAACCCCAATATTTTCAATTCCTTATTGAATACACGTGTTTCATTGCATCTTTTTATGGGTTTATTAGAAATAAGCCACGGCAAGGAGGTTTATAAAAACCAGCCATTCCCGACGAGAACTTTTCTTTCAAAGAAAAAACCTCCGAAATTCGAAGGTTCTTGTTGGTATTGGTGGCTGAGGGGGGACTCGAACCCTCGACATACCGGGTATGAGCCGGTTGCTCTAACCAACTGGGCTACTCAGCCGCAAGAAAGATAATACCTACCTCCTATCTTTTTAGCAAGCAAAACATTGAGCATCCTTATCTTTTAAAGAAAGGCAAGAAGATAGGCACGCCCTTTCAAGTAGGGATCACGCAATCGAATAGCTAATGACGATTGAAGTGTTCTTGCTTGCGTATTGGCTACTTTCATTGACAAGCTTGAAATAGCCATTACCCGTTGGAACATTATACGTATAAACGACACCGCTATTCGAAGGGGTAACGCTTGTTCCGGTGTTAGTGGCACTTATTGGACTATTGGAGACGTAAAGAGAAAGGGGCGAATAGTATTGTGTCGAATTCGCGGTAACCACGACGGAGGCAATGACTCCTAAAGAATCGACATTATATATCTCCCCGCCTTTTCTCTTTTTAGTGCTACTAAATTGGACATTATCGTCTGGGGACATGATGGAAGTGAACTTAAAACTGAGATTGTTTAAAGTAAGCGGAGAATCTTCATCGAGATAGCTTTGCTTGTTCGTGAAGGAAGAGGCGTCAATCGTCAAAGAATAATCCCCTGCTTGTGGTTTGCTATATTTCGAAAGCTGTAAGAAGAAATACCCTTCGGAAGCCATGAATTCTACTTTGAAGGAAAGGGTTTCGTTGGTGGCCACACCATTGTCTAAATCAACCGTATATCCAGCGCTTTCGAGCTTAACGGCATAATCAAGACAATAGTCATCATCCGAAACGCTCGTATCGAAATAACCACCAACATAGAAATACACGCCATCATCGCTCCCATAGCCTTGATAGAGTTCATCCGTCGCTAGAGCGAAGGAAGGAAGGGTCGTTTCGCTTAAGGAGAGGCTAAAAAAGGAATTGATTTCCGAATAAGGGAAATCTTGATAAGTAGGAACGGAGGCTTCGAGCCAAGCATAAACTTCAAAGATTTCATCAATATAATCGATTTGTACCCAAAGGTCGTTTTCCTCATCGATATTTCCTTTGACAAAGAAATAATACCCTTCATCCTCTGATTCCTCTTCCTCAAAGTCATCCGCCAAAAGAAGGTTCGAATAGGAAGCAGTTAAATCGCCACAATCGCCATCGTAAACGAAAAAACAATTGCCATCTTGGTCAGTGCCGCTCGCCTCCACATAATTGGAAGTAAAGCCCGTCGGGAAGGGAAGAGTAACCTCTTCTCCTAAATAAGTCGCCATCGAAGTAAGATCGGAATCTCTCCAAGCAGTTGGAAGAGGATCTTCGCTCGACGGTAGAGAAGAATCTTTAGAACCATCGTCCCCTTTGATACTGGAGATGTCATCTCCTTTAACGGAAGGCGAAGAAGAATCGTTCTCATTCCCACAAGACATTAAGAAGGCGCTAGAGAGAAGAAGAACGACTGCTTTTGCTATTTTTTTCATTTGAAAACCTCCACATAAATATAAACGAAAAGATAGTTTTCCATTAGAAAAAATCAAAAAATCCCATGAAAAACGGGGCTTTACTTTCCTCCATTGGCCTCAATAGAAAAAACCAAAATTGCTTTGGCGCTGCTTGTAACAGAAAAGGAAACAAACTCAAAGCCATTCTTCGCTTGAGCGTTCGCTTCATTCTCAACCGCTTCAGCCATCTTATCGGCAACCGGCGAATAAGGGAGAACTACCGTTTTGTATTTTTTCATAACATCACCCCCTCTATGATTAAAGAGACCGACAAGCCGTTAAAGCGTTTTCTTGTAAAGCTTTCTAAGGGAAATGTAAACCTAATTGAGCCTACATTCTCCAAGCAAACGTTAATAAAAGGAAAAATCCCATTCATTCTTGGCGATAAAGCCAAGATACAAAGGGATATCCATTAATTTTGGTGGAGCGTAAGAGGCTCGAACTCTCGACCTCATGCTTGCAAAGCACGTGCTCTCCCAGCTGAGCTAACGCCCCAACGCGAAGATTATAAAGATAAAGCCTCTTTCTTTTCAAGAAAAAGAGCGCCCAAAGAACAAAAAAGTTGGGCAAAAACCCAACTTTTCTTCCTCTTCACTATTTTTTATATCGCACCCGCGACACTAATTGCCAAGGCGATCAAAATAATGTAAACGATGGACCAAATGCTCGAAATTGAGGTACCAATAATACCACAAACTAAACCACCGGTTGCTTTCTCGCCTTTCTTACGAACAACGCACGCAAAAACAATGGCGAGGATGCCAAGCGCGAGGGCAATGAAGCAAAGCCAGCCCAATAAGAAAAATGAAATCACGCTCAAAACAAGGGAGATGATTCCAAGAACCAAAGCTGCAATAGCCATTCCAAAAACTCCTTTCTTAGCACATAATACCCCCCCATACGAATTCAAGTTTTTCTCGAGATACCAGCGCGATTGGTTCAAAATGCAAAGGTGTCAAAAGGAGAAAAAGCACCCATTTTGTCACCATTTTTTCCATTAATTAAAAGAAATTGACAAAACCCTTTCCAGAAGAAAAAGAGGACTAAGAAATCATATTTTTTCCCTCCTTCTTCTTCTCGATATACATTGATTGTTAATGTTCTTTTAAGTCCTTTCCCTTCGAAATACTTAGAAAAAGAAGGTTCTAGATGGACTCCGTAGTCTTTTACAATCCTCACCCACATTAAAGTAACATTTCCAAAACAAACGAAACTGCTCTGAGTCGAAGAAGGATAAATGCGGACTAGAATCAGTGTAAATCCAGGAAACGATGAAACGAATGGAAAAATTAGGTCTTTTGGTTCTTTCTTCTCTTGCTTTATTGGGATTAGCAAGAGCGTTCTTGACGGCCTTAAAACCAAAAGCGTAAAAATCAATGTTTTAGAAGAAACAAAACAGAAATGATTGATGGCGCCAAGTCGAAAACCATCGTATCTTTTGACGAAAGCCCTAACGATTAAACTTGTTCCTTCTTCTATAACCGAACATGATCGAAATCTGACCTAGTAATTCGCTTGGTTAATTGAAAAATCCAGGCAAAAAGGGCTTCTTTTCCAAAAAGAGGCCTTTTTATGATGCTTATTTAGTCTTTTAAGGCTAAGGGAAGGAAGGCAAGGGACTTCTTAGCCATATCACTCACAGAAACGCTTGTCATACCAAGAAGGGTCGCTTCAAGAGTATCGCAAATGCGGTCTTTCCAATAGCCAGGAAGCGCATGATAGCCAAGCATAACGCCTAATATCGATCCAACGGTCGCCCCATTGCAATCGGTATCAAAGGCCGTTCCCACTGCTAAACAGATGGATTTCCCATAGTCGCCATCACCATAAAGCAAAGAGGACGTAACGATTTCGGCATTGGAGATGGTGTGGCACCAATCGTAGCCATTAAATTCATCCCAATCGTTATGGATGCGCTTAACGACTTCTTCATGGGTCTTACCGCTTTCGAATTCGGCTATGACGTTTTTCACCGCTTTAAAAAGACGTGAAGTGCTTGGGATTTGAGAAAGGCCCGCTTCGATGATTTCTTTGATGTCTTTGGTCCCATAAGCAGCCGCAATCATTGCCGCCACCCACATCGAACCATAAATGCCGTTTTTGGTGTGGGATATACGAGCGTCGCGATAAGCCATATCGGAAGCCGTTTCGGGATCGCAAGGATTAATATAGCCATAGAAGTCCGCGCGGATTTGAGCACCAATCCATTCGCGGTAGGCATTTTTGTATTCGCCGCTTGCGGGGGCGCTATAACCATTCACCAAATTGATATAGGCCAACCGTTCGGCCGTGCAATAGGCGTATTTTGTTTGGGTAGTGAGCCAAATATCCGCAACCCCATCGGAAGTAAAATCGCGACCGTACTTTTCTAGGACTTTATAGGCAATAAGGATATAGTTCGTATCGTCATCAAAGGGCATTCTGCCATAGTTTTTGGGATAGGAACGGTCCTTAATCGGGAAAGTGATGTCGCTGACATCGATTCCATCGACATCCTCTTTGTCGATATATCGGCTTAAAGGATAGTTTTTGGTTCGCTTAAGAACTTTTAAGAGTTCGGGCGTGCGAATGCATTCAACCGGTTTTCCTAAATAGCAACCGCAGATGCGTCCCGTCCAGCCCCCATACATCTTGTCTTCGAGCACACTCTTCTCAGGGATTTTCCACCCTTTATTTTTCGTATCTTGAGGACGGAGCGCTTTAATCGAATCAAGATCATTTGGTTCCACAAAAGGATAGTCTTTGCGCATGGGCAAGCGATCCGCGATCTTAAAGATTTCATCGGCAATCGCATCCTTTTCCTTGCTATTTGGCAAATTGGAGACGGAACGGAAAAGGTCTTCGAGATTCTCCACATCTTTTCCTTCGTCCCTAAGCTCACGATATTCGATCATGAGGCTTTTGGCATAGGATTCCCAGTTATGCATCTTGTTGTAGTCTGGAACGTATTCCTTCCCTAAGCGACTGTCAAAGGCTTCTTCGCTTGGCTCGCCACATAAATAATCCATGGAGACATTGAAGAGCTTTGCCAAAAGAACAAGCTTATCGATGGTTGGCGTACTAGCCCCCGACTCCCACTTCTGGACGGATTGGCGAGAGACGTCAAGCTTCTCCGCCAAAGCCTCTTGCGACATGTTGAATTTGTCGCGCAAAACGCAAATCTTTTCCGAAATGTTCATGGAATAATTCCTCTCGCTATCAAATTGTAGCATTCGACAAGAACAGTAGGAGCAATCGAAAAGAACATCTCATGCAACCACAGGTTGCCTACCAAAAAGGAAGAAGATCTGCATGGTTTTTACGATTTTAAACTTCTTTGAATAAAAGATCGGTTTCCTCTTTCGGAAGTTTTCTAGTGAAGAGATACATAGCGACAAAAGTATAGATAGCAACGACGATTTCCGTGATAGGCATCGCGAACCAAAGGGCGTCTTTATTAAGAAGGGGCAAAAGCAAGATAAGGGCGCCACTTAAAAGGAGCCCTCTCGCGATAGAAATGATAAAAGCGGCACCCGGTTTCATAATGGATTGAAAATAATAAGTGGCAAAGACGTTAAAGGGCAAAAGAACAAACGATATAGCGTAAATACGGATGAGGTTGGGCGCGATTAAAAGAATACGTTCGGTAGGGTTCATAAAGACGCGGATGCAAAGATTGGGTCCAAGCATACTTAACAGAGTCCAAAATAAAGCAAAGCCTAAGGACGTAAGCAAAGAAAGACGAAGCACTTTTTCGATGCGGTCTTTCTTTTTGGCGCCGTAATTGATGGAAATAATCGGTTGAGCGGCTTGTCCCACGCTATAAGCGCAACACTGGGCAAAGGTGCTGATGTTAATGATCGTCCCGTAAATTGCGAGTTCATCGCCACCGAGAAACTTCATAATCTGGTGGTTAAACAAGATGGTCAAGATGCCCATGGCAGCATCGACAAAGAAGGTAGAGAAGCCACTTCTTATAACATCGAGGAGTTTTGGAAAGAAATGCTCGATTTTCACGAGTTTCAAGGTGTTTTTCTTAAGAAAGAAATGAATCAAAAGAACGAGAAAGGAAATAACGGCACCAATGGCGGTCGCAAGTCCCGCTCCAAAAATTCCCATATTCAAGCCAAAGACAAAGAAAATATCGCCAAAGACATTGAAAATGCCGCCAGATAAAGTCGAAACGGTTGCCAAAAGGGGATCATTATCGTTTCGAAGGAAAGCGGATAGCATGGTATTGAACGCAAACAAAGGAAAGACGAATTTGATGGGGATAAGATAACTTTCGGCCAGGCTCAATATCGTTTCATCGCTTCCTCCCGAAAAGATAAGAAGCGGTCTTTCAAAAATTAGTAGAGCAAGCCAAGCCAAAAGAGAAAGAATGGCAATACCGATAAGAGAAACGCTGAAGAATTGGTTCGATTCTTTTTCGTTTCCTTCCTTTTGACCACGAATATTGCTAAAAAGAACACTGCCCCCGACACCCATAAAAAGGCCAAGGCTAAAAATAAGATTCCAAAGAGGGGCCATGACTGCTAAAGCGCTCGCGCCATCGGGACCTTGGTATTGTCCCACTACCGCCATATCGACAACGCTATAGATGCATCCGATGATGGCACTTCCAAAAGAGGTAGCTAGATACTTCCAATAGATTTTCTTGATGTCGCCCTCAATCAAATCCATATCGTTCACCCTCCAACCCAAAAAATAAGCCGAACAAGAACAGACATCTTAATCCACATCTTGTCCGGCTGTTGTTTCTAGGAGAACAACGCACCCTCCGATGAACGAGCGATATTAGAACTTTTTTTGGATTTTGTCAACGCTATCGCAAAATGGTCATTAAGCAGCAAAACAAAAAGATGTTTTGGAGTTAAACCAATTTAAATCTTATAACATTATGAATTTTCGGTTTCGACAACGCTAACTTCGCCTATCAGCTTAGACAAGAAATTTGCTGCAAGCTTTCTATCTAAAACATCATGGATTTTTTGGTTTTCATAGCTCCTTAAGCAGTTATAGCACGACGGCTCACACTTGCAAGCGTTCATGTTTCTTAAAGCGACTTCAATGATTCTGTGTAGCATCATACCGTCTGGCGTGACAAGTCTTCTAGAATGACCTGCTCCTCCAGGAACTGCATCATAAATAATTATCGAATATTCCAATTTTCCGTTTAGTACCTTTGGTGAAAGGCAGGCTTTAATGTCCCTTCTTTCGATATTCAATTCATCTGAAATTGCATAGAGTATAGCGTACATCGCCGAAACCATAGTCTCATAGTCAGACGTGTCGCAATCAAAACTAATCTTAGCGACATCGGTATTGAACGTATGGTGCATTGAGTACCTGACAAGTTCTTGACAATCGCAACCATATTGGCCAAATAGGCTGTCGTGCCGCCTTGTCGTTACTATCTTATGAGCCTTTTGCTTAATCAGTTTGTTTGCTTCCTTATCGCCTGGAATTGTCTCGTCCTCTGCATAGCCGAAGCCGCATTTAGGACAAACGTAGAAATTATTGGAGGACTTAACCATAAGCGAATCGTTGGTCGTCGACTCCACGGTAACTTCAGTATGATTGAATTTAAAGACGCATTTATCGATTGTCTTGGATTCTGTGTTACCGATGTAAAAATCATCAGATCTGTAGTTTTTCTCTTGTCTTGAAAGAGGAACCTCCTTCGCTTCCCTTTCGGTGACGAATCCGCTTCTAGGCTCAATGCTCTCGAAGAAATCGAATTTGCTGAGTTTCTTGCCACATGAGCAGCATTTGACACCCTCGTTTGTTATCGGCGTAAGCGAATAATTAACCGCTTGGCATTCTGGATCGCTACACATTCCGATATAGGCTGTATACCATTCTTTTTTATTTGTTCCGACGTTCGTCTTCTTGATATAACGGCTTGTGTAAAGTTTGCCATCTGCGACGACTTCTGATGATGGCGCGTATTCTGCTATCGCCATTTGAAGATCCCTGCTTAATCGAAGTTTATTCAAATTGCCAGCCGTTGTGTTTTGTTCCAATACAACGGTGTCTACTGGAAATCCGTATCTCGGAAGGATATTTCCCCTGGCAAGGAATTCTATGAGTTTGTTGCTCTTGTAGTTGCTAAGCTTTCTATCACACTTATCCGCCTTATCAAAGTCATTTTCCTTTTTGAAATGTTTTATCAAGGATTCGAATTCCTTGATGTTGCTCTCGTATTCCCTCATTAAGATGGTGAAAACGCCTTCCTCTCCGCTAAATCCTTCAAGCCAGTCGAATGTATCAATGCCTAATCTTTCGTGCAAATTATCGATATCCGGAATCGATCTCAAAAGCATGTCTTTTAGGCGATTAGGTTTGCTATGGATCCACTCAAGAAAGTCTTCATATCCTTTTTCGTTTATAAATTTGCGAGCATCGTTGTGGTTGTATTGGTCGGAATGGTCCGAGAAATACATGCTCAGTGCAACGGCATAGATGTGTCTTTTAACAATCTTCTCGTTATCAACTTTAAACAGAGGGGGAAGAATGGTTCCGTTGATCATCTTCTTTGGTTCCTTGAAGAAAGAAAGGTCGTGAGATGAAAGCTTGGCGAAGGTCAATGCATAGGCGGCTGCGTTCACGCTTCTGCCGGCGCGTCCTGCTCTTTGGGCGTAATTAGACGGCAAAGGCGGAACATCTCTAAGAAATACTGTTTCAAGATCACCTACGTCAACGCCCATTTCAAAAGTCGTCGAGCAAGAAAGAGCATTAATTTCCTTTTTGATGAATTGTTCTTGGTATTCAGCACTTTCCTTTTTGCTTAATTGTGCCGTGTGCTCTTTGATGAAAAGAGGAGACATCCTATCGCTAAAATACAGCTGCGCGAAGTGGTTCTCCTCGTTCAAAATAGATGGATTTATTACCTCAACCCTCCCTGAGCATCTAATGCTTGTGCAAATTCCGTTCCTATGGAATTGTGATATCTTACCGCACTTAGTGCATCGATACCATTTTGCCTCAGTATCTCCAGCAATCTGGATTTGTATATACTTTGCCGGGAGAACATATGTTCCGTCCTTATTTTTGTCTACCATGCAGCAGGAATTGCCGCATTCCGGCTTTGTAAGATAATCAAAATATTGATCCAAGAATTCTGCGGCGTCTTTCTGCGAAATGCCTAAGAAATGAGTTACGTAATAGAGCTTATTGGTCTTATAAAATTCATCATGGCTTCCGCTTTTGTTTCTTGGGGACCAGTCCGTGACGGTAATTCTCTTCTTGTCTGGCGATTGAAGTTTTGTAACAAATTTTTGGGATGGAGAATAAAAAATGTATTCTCTGTCGTTATCATCGATATCCGTGTCGTTATCAGGGCAAACTGCGCCCGCTTTGACAATCTCGAAGAATAACAAATCCAATAAATTCCAAACCGCATCGTTGCTTACGCCATACTGACCAGCTATTGATTGAACGATTTCTGGCGTGTTGCCCAAGTACTTGAATTGGAGTACGCCGAGAGAAATCAAGGAAGTCGACGCATTGAAACGGGCTAGCTCATTCAACACGGCAATCCACGCATTCTTACGGCTGACAACTGTCAAATTAGAGTTGTCACTATTCGATTTGGCAAAGCTTCTTTTGTTAGAGAAATAAGCTGTCAGCTCAGTTACAAAGTCCGAAATTGTATATCTAAACGACAATAAATTTTGTTTTTGTTCTTTGATAATTTGGTAGATTCCCCTACGGCGCAAGAATTCATTATAACTCTTGCCAAGGTAGCAAGCGAACTTCGCGGCCTCTTGTCTACTGTCTGAGAAAGTCAGGAATTGCCTTCCGGTTCTCTTCGCTTTTTTCTTGTTGCTCAATGCGGCTTTTGCAAAGATGTTTACCGTTTTGCTTTCGCTTGCTTCGTCTTCTTCATAGGTGAGTTCGGGCAGTTCTTCATATAACGAAGTCGCCAAAACCGCTGTAGCCGCGTCATTGCCTAGATAGAATCTCTTGTAAGTTCCCCTATGGCAATTTCCACATCTTGCGCCAAGTGATAACATCTTCGCTTTCACAACTTTGATATAGTCTTCCTTACCGCAGTCACATGGAAGGTTCTTTATCCGATCTTCCGGAACGATTGCACCACAATGAGGGCAAAGATAAAAACGCTCAAGTTTCGCGTTTTCCTCATCCTCCGATTCAATCTCATCATTCTCCTCGTCCGCCAAGAAATAGTACGCGACCTTTTCCTCAAGTTTATTTGCTTGAACCAAATGGTTGTCCTCTTCCCTACCAACGATGGCAAACTTGCCGCACTCGTCACATAAAGCAACCTCAAAGACGGCGTATTTTGTGGCATTCGCAAAATAATATTTTTGTCTGGTGAGGGACAAATGTCTTTCCTTATTCAACGATATGAAGCATCCCTCGAGACTTCTGATAAAGAAATGGTATCTTGCGTCAATCAATGATTTTCCGTCCTTCTGCGCCCTTGCACAAAGGGAGACGAAGGCAATTGTTGTGTCTGAATCCAAACCTAGTATTTTTTGAATGGAGTCGAAGCTAGCCACCTTTTCGATGTTCGCTCTTAATCTATGATATAGGCTTGATGAATACACGAAATCATATATCAGTTCATTCTCAGATAGCGATTCGTCGACAGGTATACCATTGCTTTTCAACAAAGTAGCCACTTTATTCCGTTCGTCTGCTAATTCTTTGATCAATTTGGCTGGATAATCCTTTGAATCAGCAATAGGCACATACTTTTCTCTTGTGGCTCTAATGATGTTTTCCTTTTTAAAATCGACTCCGCATAAATTATTCGCGAACTTGATAATGTCGCCATCAGAATCGCTGCTATTGCCTAAGGTAGCACTGGTTAAAATGAATTGAGTTTCTTTGCTGGATTTGATTCTTGCTCTCAATCTCCTTAGGAGGATGGACGTCTCGATGCCTGTAGCGCCGGCATAAACGTGGGCTTCGTCAAGAACGACGAACCTGAAATCAGACTCGCTGAAAAGAACATCGTCTTTCGGTCTGAAAAGCAGATGCTCGAGCATCGCGTAGTTTGTGAACAGTATATTAGGAGGATTGTCCTTCATCGCCTCTCTCGAAAGCAACTCATTAGGCAATCTATGCCTTAATTCAGGAATTGGGTCTTCAGAGAACATCGCCTCATAAACGGAGATCGCGTCTTCCTCATCCTCCTCGGTTCCACCGTTATAAACGCCGAAAGTAATATCGGGATAGCACATCAAAATCTTTCTGATGTTTTTCATCTGATCGTTAGCAAGCGCGTTCATTGGGTAGATGAATAACGCTCTGACGCCAGGACCTAATGTCCCCTCTTCTTTCTCTCTCAACAATTCGTTGATGACAGGTATCAAGAAACAGTTTGTCTTACCACTACCAGTACCCGTAGAAACAACAGCATTGTTGCCAGATACAATTGCGCGTATCGCATTCTCTTGGTGCAAATAAAGGGGCCTATCGATTGGTAAGCATCTCTTGTAAAGTCTGGTATTCGGCTTTTTGCTCTCCAAATCGCGGTATAAGGGCGAAAGAATCCCGTCATCTATCAATTGGTTGATGGATTTTCCACTCTTAAAAACATCGTTTGTCTCAAGCCATGGCCCGTTAGAAACGATTTTATCTAGCTCTTCGATGAACTGCTCCTTCAATCTTTTGTCAGCAAAGGAGAAACACGTCAATATATAGCTTATGAATTCTTCTTTTATGTTTTTTGACGCTAGTACTGGATTAAACATTCTTCCTCACCTCGAACAGGAAATAGTCGATTCCCCTTGTTTTTTGCCCAAACGATCTTAAGCCGATTGTCATCTTGCCGTGAATATCTAAAGTGAATTCGTCATCGTATTCGAAATCAGCATCGCATGGGTCTAAACCATACCCTAGATAGCAGGACGATTCGTTCTTTGCCTCGATTCTGACCGGATTGATCTTCACATAGTGATTAAATTCGTTCTTTATTGAATTCAGATAAGATTTCCTCCCATCTTGGCCTATGATGAAAAGCGTGCCCGAATAGTAGTCATAGTGATCCTTATTCCCAAGGTATTTGATCTGGTCGATATAAACAGGCCTTATAGGTTCTGGTTCAAGCTTATCGAATAGCACTACCTTCTTGATGCAAATGGCTTTGCCCTTGTACTTGAATGCTTTTTTATCTCCAAGGGCGAAGGTTTTGGAATAGAGCGCTTTCTCATTTTTGAGGAATCCTCTACCGAGGAGCGTGATTCTATATTCGTAATACCCTTCTTCGAAATTCGAGAAGAGGAAAGATTCTTTGGTCAAGGACAATTCCCTTGAGAAAACGCATCTTTTCAACTGATTGAACACATCGAATCTGAATTTTGCATCGCTATCGCCAATGAAGGTCTCGGGTAACCAGAATGCCTGCATCATCTTAGACATGATGAAGAAAGGCTCCTTTGTAAAACTTTCTTTGCAGTATATATCCGAAACAAGATAAAACTCCTTCTCCACCTTTATGAATAAAGTGAAGTGGTCTTGGGAGTATTTGCCATTATCCTTCAATGAATAGATTGTTTGGCCTATTTTATAGGAAAAGTCCGTTCCGGATCGCTCGATGAGAGCATTCGTGCTCAATCCAACGAGGCATGCCATGGTCTTTGGAATATCGAAAGTGATGATAGATGAGTTGGTCATCTCCTTGTACCACATCCCCTTTTGATTTTCTTCGGTATGCCATTCGCCATCATCGATTTTCCATCTCAATACCGGTGGGTACAAGATGATTTCTCCATCCTCTAGGGGCAATGAAATCTCTTTGCTTTTGATATCGAATTGAGACTCGACGTCATATTTCTCTGTCGTGAACCTAACTGTTCCGATGACGCCTATTCCGTAATATAACGGCTTGTCGAAACTTATTCTGATGTTGTTGAATTTGATGAGTTTGATACTTGCGACAACGGCATTGTCGCTAAATCTAAAAATAGAAATGTGCTGGGTTTCTCCAACGTTCAATAAAGCAGATACCTGGAATCTTCTTTTGCCATTAACGCTTTCGCTTTCAAAATCTGAAAGCTTGAAAAAACCAAATTCGTATCTGACGCCTAAGTCTTTGATATCTATATTTTCAGAGACATCGATGTGTAACTCACCATCGATCACGTTGTATTCCTCGTCACCACGTCTATAAATCGCATCATTATGCTCTTTCGCAAAAAAATACAGACCGCAATCGCGCTTCTCGCTCATGAAGAAAACGGATTTGTTATCACTTTGAATCATTTCACCGTCGAAAGCCTCTAAGCTATATGTGTTTAGCGCAGTTTTATGGATATCGTCAGGATATCTAAGCAGCTTATCAATGTTTTTTGCGTAAAGGAAATAAATGCCTGGAATGCATTCTTGAGATAGGACTTCTTTGGAATCCTTGAACAGGATGAATTCTCGTTTCAAAGAACCCTTTGAATCGTATATAACCTTGTCACAATGCGTAATTTCGATGCTGATGTCTAATGTGGATTCACATTCGAATGATGACAGGTCGTATTCAATGGCAGTTGTCGCCATAAGGATTCCAGAACCATGCGTAGTCATCTTGTCGCACGCAAAGCGAACGCCATTGACCTTGATTTCTATGTAAGGCTCGAAATCATAGTTGTCGATCAATCTTATCGAAGGCACGATGAGTTTTGCTACGCCATCATCAAGGATATATTGTAGGTTTAATTGAGAATAATCCGTACAAATATGTTCCTTACTAGCGTGTATCTTTCTTCTCTCGATGCCAATTGTCGATTCCTTTTTCTTCCACCAAGAATTGATCATCCTGCTTATGTGATTATCGAGTCTCATTGGCTCGTTATTAAACAATGAGTGGATGGAGCCCAACGTCTCGTCAAGAAGGTCAGTCATCAAATCGATATGATCGATGGCCAATCCGCGGATACCCGCCCTCAAGGAATATGCCTTGCTCCCGATTCGAAAATCCTCTTCGTCGGTACCGTAAGACGAGAATTTTCTGCTTAGGCTATTGGCAATCAATTTGAATGCAGGATCGTTCTTCCCATATTGCTGGTCCAAGTCCTTGCAGTATATCTCCCAACACATATCGAAGAATGATTCGGTAGAACTAACAGGCGCTAATGCATGGCTACATAACGTTGCATAATATTTTTTCTTATAGCAGTTCAGCATAAATACCTTGCCTGACCTGCCCAAGGTTTTTATTACGTCTACGATTTGTCCATATATCTTTCCACTACAAAACATGCTTCCAAGAAGCCTTCTATAGATGAATTTGTAGAACGCATTTTCGTCGGAATTCCATTCCTTCGCAAGGTTCACGAGCGCAACAAAAATGAGCTCGAAGTCTGAATGGGATAAATCAGTCCCCCATTTTCCTCCAATTTTTCTTAAAACAAAACCAGCATCATTATAAATTGATGCGAGTTCCTCATCGGTAAAGACGTAGTTACCAACGAAGTCTTCCTTCATCGCCGAACATATTTTGTCCTTAAGCTCTTGTTCCACCAGCGTCACCTTTTTCACTTTAGTTTATCGATTAACGGACAAAAAGTCGATTATGTAAAATTTCCAGTTATCGGCTCATTCATCTTGAAGCTATCCCAATAACAATAAAGCGATGATGAAGAAAGACTACAGACAATTTGATGGAAATCTTTCTCAATTGCTCCATTAGAAGTTCTAAAACAATTCAAATTTTCTTAAGGCATTGCCTATTGTTTTACTTTATCCATAAATCTTTATGCCATCTTCCAGAAACTCTTGTGTATGAAGGAGATTCTTATCCAGTTGTGAGACATCAAGCAAATCGATTCTTTTCTTCAACTTTTCCCTTAATAACTCGACAAGCTCAAAAAATTTCATTCCGTCTATAGGCATTGAAACAAGCAAATCAATATCGCTTTTTTCGGTCGTCTTCCCTTTGGCATAGGATCCAAACAAATAGCAGTACTTCACTGAGTAATCTTGAAATACTTCACTATAGGTCTTTTTAATTTGATCGATGGTTAAAATACCATGTTCTTCATCGATTCTTCCGTATTCTTTTAACGTTCAAGTATGTACTGATACTTGAGGGATCTTAAGTTGTTTTCATCGAATTCATAACGTTTATGCGTTCTCAAAGAAACTTGTAGCCATTTGACACCTTTATTAATATTCAAAGTGTCATTTTGACACTATCAGAGCCAAGAAAAGATGTCATTTTTGGACTAAATTCATGATTAAACAGCATTTAGAATCCGTTTTAAAACAGGGAGAATATACCGTGTTTTATAGGGGTTCTCATATTGAGCGCACCATTTATCAATTGTTTACAAATTATTTCCAAGAATAAGGGTTTCGAAATTTTAGCAGCCGCAAATTTCGTGTAAAAGCATCTTTGGATTTTTCCAAGAAAGCGGGAAGTTCGACATCGTTTTCAAAGCAATAGATAACGACCATGACGTCTTTGAGGTCAAATGGAGCCATTGCCTCTTGGCGGAATAGGACTAAAATTCCGAATATGCCTTCGCTATCCACCAAAACAATCATGTTTTCCATCTCCGAAAAGTTTTTTCAATGCTGTTATAGCGTTCGCCACTTAAGGCTTTTCTCGAAACGTCTCGTCTATCTACATAAATCAACTCACAAGACCCGACGGATAGACCGCTTTCGATGGAAATCAAATTATTGACGTCAATAACGGGATTAATGTGATAGAGTTCCTCGCCTCATCGAATTCTGCGTATTAAAGCCTCCAAGGAAGCGTGATATTTCCCCAGATTTCTTCCAAATGCTTTATAGGCGGCTCGGCTCCCTTAAATCCCCGGCATTTCATCCCATTCTTTTACTTCAATTGCGTTTCGTACATATGCGTGTAAGCCCAAAAGGCGTTATTCGAAGCCTTCGCACTCGCTTCAAAGCGAAGAACGCCCAATTGTATTTCCAAATAAACTGAAAAAAGCTTTTGAACTATCGTGACTTCTATATTTTTCATGAAGTCCCCTTCGACCATTAGAGTCTCCTTCTACACTGGTTTTAGTATCCCCCCATTCTAGAATCATCTGCAATATCCTGGAATGGCTTTTTGAACAAAAGAATTACAACGAGAACGATAAAAAGAACGCTGACAAAAACAAAATCGGCCTCCATTCGACATTGAAAAACACACACGAAGGGATTTGCTCTTCGTGTGTGTCATAAAAATTGAATTGTGTGTGTACGACAAAATCTCGTTTTTCGGGCGATTTTCGGGAGTGTATCGGACGATAAGTACTTTTGGGCGCAAAATTTCACTTCATAAAAGCAAGCAAGTGGAACTTATAAAAGTCGACCGAAAATAAAGATAACGCGCTATCTGGGTTTCCCCAAACAGCGCGTTTTATTTTACTTTGCCAAATAATACTTTTTATCGCCTCGAACAACAATTTCAACATCTTCCGCAAATGGATTGACTGTATCATAGGAAAGTTGTTGCATCTCGGCAGTTTAGCTTTTAATTAAGGCTACCGTTTCTTTATCAAGCGATTTATACATCCACTCTTCTTTTATAGCGGTTATCGGTTTCTCCAATAGCTTTGCGAAAAGCCCTGTATTCTTGCGTCTTTCTTCATCAATGTCGATTTGCAAATGCTCGCAATGCTCTTTGTGCCAAGAAAGTAATTGTGTATGGATTTCGTCCAACCTTTTTGTATGTAATCCAAACGAACCATAACAATGCTCTTTTGTCTTTGCTCCCATACTCAAAGCAAAGTCCAACTCATTGATTTGTGCAAGCACTTGCACCAGGATGGACTGGTAACGGCTCCACTTCTCTATCTTCTTGATTGCCAAAGCATAACTATCATAAGACGGCTGTTCCGTTCCAAAAATCGTCTCGATTTCAGCCTCCGCTTGATTTAGTAACGTCAAACAATCTTTTCGAAGTTCTTGAATGTTATCCAATTCACGGAGTCGCAGTTCTTCGTTGACTATGGTATCAATTTGGAATTTTGAGATATTGTAAACCGACTCAATAAGCGATGCCGCTTGGCTTCTATACTGAATATCAAGGGTTGACGCAATCCCTTTTAATTCATCCGATATTGCGCCAATCTTTGTGTCGATCTGTTGCATATAGTATTGCCCAACAATAATTGATGCTACGCTGAACACGGTTGCGCCGACATTCGCCACTTTACCAAGTTCGGACGGATTCACCTCTAATAGGTTTGCGTGTGCGACAATGCCGTTCTTCCCCATTGTCATGGCTCTTTTCGCTCCAGCGATGGCGTGGGAATCTACCAATTGTCCGCCGTTTTTCAAAACAACCTTATATAGCTTTTCTCCCGTACTGCCAACGGCTTTTGCAATGTTAGCCCCTGCAATGGCCGCTGCCGGGATAACCGCATCTATTCGAGCCAAAACGGAAGGCTCTATAATTTCGACCAAATGTCCTTGCTTTTCATCGATTGCTGTTGGAAAAGACTCCAATATAACTTCCAAGCTTTTATCCGCATCGTTGATCCCCAGTGATTGCGTTGAAGTATCCCCTATCTCTTTGTTCTGTTTCCTTTTCTTAAAAAAATCGAATATGCCCATAATGTGTTTCTTTTGTCATCACCCGTTTGCAAATAACGTTTTTTAAAATATAATCCCGTTTTTGGGATTTAACACCACAAAGTTTGGGATTTAAGAATTTTTGACTAGATATAGGAGCAAATAAGGGATTGTAGATTCGTGTTATAATTCCGGTCAGCCAAACAAGTTGGACTTGGGAGGCCGATCGGAAGACTTGTTGGGCGATGAGCTCTTCACCAGTCGGCCTCCCAAGCCCGGAAAGAGTTCCCATGACAAGAGAAGACGTCTCGCGACTGTCCGGCGAGGAGCTTCTAGCCCTCGCGGAAATCGTCTCCGAGGAATCGAAGAAAAGGGAGAAAGCATCCATCTCTCTTACGAAGCCATCCATCGCATCCTCGTTGATGCGGGGTTTCAATCCCCTAAGCATCATAGGAAAAAGAATAAAGAAAGCCTTCATCCCGCTCGTCCTAAAAGGAGCCGTAGATGATGCGAGCGGCATGGTGATGGGCCTTTATTTCGACGAGCAGGAAACGCTCCGCGGATATTACGAAATGATGTGGCAGATTCTCACGAAATACGGAATCCCCGAGGCTCTTTATGGCGACAATCGCACCATATGCGAGTTTCGCAAGCTATCCGAAAAAGGGCAGACCATCGATCGAGACGTCCACATCCAATTCAAGAGGATGTGCATGCAGCTCGGGATAGAGCTCATCACCACCTCCGTCTCTCAGGCCAAAGGGAGGATCGAAAGGCTCTGGGGGCACCCTGCAGTCGAGGCTTGTCTCCGAACTGAAGGCAAGGGGGATAACCACCATCGAGGAAGCGAACAAATACCTGCCGGAATTCACGAGAGACTACAACAAGAGATTCGCTCTCAAGCCAAATATGGAGACCTCTCTTTTCGCTCCTGCCCCATCCCACAAAGAAATCAATCTTTATCTCTCGGTGCAACATGAGAGAACATCCGACAACGGCTCGTGTTTCAGCTTTATGGGCAATAGATGGCAGCTTTCCGATGAGGACGGGAACACAGTAAAGATGCTTCCCAAATCAAAGATAGACGTCTATGTGGCGAGGGATGGCCAAATACTGGCTTTCTCTGGCGCAAAGATGCGGTCTCTCAAATCTCCTGATCAAGCCAAGCCTGAAGATAAGGAAGGGAAAAAGGTGAGTCGACCTAAATGGAAACCAGGACCGAACCACCCATGGAGAAAATTTAACATAAGCTTTAACAAAAATGGATAGAAACAATTAACCGGATAATGACACGGTAATGAGGAGTATAAAAATTCTCTATGCAAAAAGAAAAGACCACTACCTGTTTATTGGAAAGTGATCTTCGTTTATATAGTTTCGTGGATATCGACTACGCATTTGAATTGGAACTCGATATCGTGTTTTCCTTTGACTTTTAGGCAGTCGATTGTAAAAAGGGTGAAAAGGCCCCTAAAAATGCAAAAAAATGATGGTCGTAAGAAAAGACTTATAGACCATCACGTTTGGCGTTTGGCGCCCCGAACAGGAGTCGAACCCGTAACCCTCAGATTCGAAGTCTGATACTCTATCCAGTTGCGCTATCGGGGCGTGCAAATATTATACATGGAAATAGAAACAATTTCGAAAAAGATTTCCAAAAATATTCGAATTCTTCTCAATTACTAAAATGGGTTCTATGGTTTCAAAAACATATAAGAAAGGAAACGTTCGTTTTTTCTCGTTTTATGCGATAAAGACACATTTTATTTCGATAATTGCTAATCTTCTTAATTCTTGGACAATTTTTGGCATGTAACAAAAACGATAAAGATAGGAACAAGAACATATTGGAAGCGCTTTCTTGCTCCTTTAAAATCAAGTTACAAAGTTTGGAAAGGTTCTATCCCCTTACGCCAAACACCAAAACAAAATTTTAATTTTGGAGGAACTTCTATGTTCAAAAACAAAAACGCTGCGCTTCTTGTTGTTTCCCTTTTGGGATTAGCCACAACGCTTGTCAGTTGCGGCCGCCAAGACGAGAGCATTACCCCCGTTGATGAAACCAAAACTCAGCTTTACGTCAAATACTATAATGGCGGTTTGCGCCGCGCTTGGATCGATAAGGCTTGCGACGATTTCGAAAGCGATTACGCCAACTACTCCTTCGAACCTGGCAAAAAAGGAGTCCAGATTCGCAAGGATTTTGAGAAAAACGCCATTCAAGTCGATGCCATCACGAAGAGTTCTTACCAAGTCTTTGTTATGGAAAACGTCGACTATTTCCAATTCGCTTCCAAGAACACGATGCTTGATATCACCGACGTCGTGAAGGGAACGGCCCCTATTAACGCTTCCGAAAAGGAAACAAAGACCATCGAATCGAAATTCTATGACGATTCCAAATCTTTCTATAATGTCGGAACGAATGGAAAGGACAAATATTATGGCATCCCTTTCTATGACAGCGCTTGCTCCATCAACTACAACGTGGATCTTTTTGAAGAGAAGGGATTCTATTTCAAGAAAGGGAAATCCGCAGACGGCTTTAGCGAAGCGGAACTCAATAGTTACGAGAAAGTAAGCGACTTATTTGTTGCCGATATCGACGATGAAAAGTCATTAGGACCTGATGGCAAAACGGGAACTATCGACGGCGTCGACTATTCTTGGGACGATGGCTTACCTGCCACTTATGCCGATTTCCATGCGTTATTGACCTATATGGCAGCTGAAAACGTAAGCCCAATCGCCTGGAATGGATACGAAAAAGGTTATTTGACCTCTTTAGCCTTAAGCTTATGGAACAATTCGATCGGATATAGTGAAGCGAAGAATTCTTTAACCTTCAGTGGCACAAGCACCAAGTTATTAGACCTTGATTCCTCCTATCGCCCAAAGAAAGATAGCGATGGCGAATACATCTACACGGATGATATTAGTGTTAACTCTTCAAACGTTTACAAAGTTCACCAACAAAAAGGTCTATTGGACGCTTGTAATTTCGTGAAAACCATCATGAGCAACAAAGAATACCGTTATGGTGAAAGCGATTCGCCAAACTTCATGCATACCACCGCTCAAAACTACTTCATCAATGGAACGCCAAACAATGGCAAGCCCATTGGCATGCTCGTCGAAGGCGCTTGGTGGAATAGCGAAGCGACCGACGCTTATAAGAGTAATGAGAAAATGACCAAGAAATTTGGCATTATGCCTCTTCCAAAAGCAACTGCCGATCAAATTGGAGAGGATAACGTCACTTTAAGCGACCGCGATTCTTCGATGTTCATCAATGCCAATTGCCCAGCAAACATGCTCGAAGCCGCGAAAACCTTCTTGGCCTATCTCAACAGCGACCGCGCGATGAATATCTTTAGCGAAAACACCGACATGGTCCGTATGATGAAATACGACTTAACCGAAGAGACTCTTGGAAAGATGTCTTATTATGGCAATAGGGCGTATAAGTTCTATCACGCCTCATCGACCAAGCATCTCGACTGGAGACCTTTGACCGAAGAAGCTTCCTTAAAGACGAGCGCTTTAAGCTACCGCAAATGGGGCTTCTCCACGAGTGCTTCCAGCGACAATCCATTCGAATATTTCCGTAGCAATCAGAAGGATACAGGCGAAGATTTATTCGCCAACATCAACCGCTACTACGCTTTGTCTTGGACGAAATAGTTCCTAAAGGCTTCACCTTATGACCATCGCCCGAAGCAAACAACACCATAACGTCGGTTGGTTCAACAAAGAAGGCAAGCTTTTCTATGGCCTCCTTATCGCTTTGCCAATCCTTCAATTTTGCATTTTCTATATCGGCGTCAACTTCAATTCCATCCTTTTGGCCTTCCAAAGCTACACGAACTTCGGCGGTGTCGAGAAAAGCGAATGGGTGGGACTAGCAAACTTCGAAGAGATATGGAGAATCCTCACCACCGATCCAGACAATACCTTATTGGTATGCTTGAAGAACACATTCTATTTCTTCTTGATTGATGTGCTTATCATCATGCCTTTATCCTTGCTTTTCGGCTACTACATCTACAAGAAGGCGTTCTTAGCGAATTTCTTCAAAGTGATGCTTTTCTTACCGAGCGTCATTTGTTCGATGGTTTTCGTTATCTTCTATAACTACTTCGTGGAAGGCGTCATCCCTCAGATTGTGAACGCTTTTAATTCGGAGAATCCGATCTATACGATTTTCGGAAATCCGGATGGGCTTGCGATGCTCGCCCTTATCATTTTCTACATTTGGATTAATTTCAGTGGCTCGATTTTACTTTATTTGAATGCCATGTCGAGTATCCCAACATCCACTATTGAAGCTGCCAAAATCGATGGCGCAAGCGAATTTGAAATCTTCTTAAACGTCATCGTGCCAGGTTGTTGGAAAACCATCGTTTCGCTTTTTGTCATTGCCTGCGCGAGTACGGCGAGTAACCAAGCCTTCCTCTTCTCCTTCTATGGAGGGAATGCGCCAGCAAGTTTGCAAACGCTCGGTTATTACCAATTCATGATTGTTATCTCTTCTGGCCAAGAGAACCCGATCTCCTATCCGTTAGCGAGTGCCTATGGCGTATTGTTAACGCTCATCGTCGCTCCTTTAACGTTCCTTATCCGCTACCTTATGAACCGATTCGGGCCAAGCGAGGACTAATTTATGGGAAGAGCAACTTCGATTTTACCGAAAAAGAAAAGACATTGGTCGGTTTTTGACGGCGTTATCTTTGCGGTTCTAACAATTTATTCCTTGGGACTTGTGCTTCTTTTGGTTTGGGCTTTATGCAGCTCTTTTAGAACGCAAGATTCTTATTTGGCCAAGCCTTTAAGCTGGATTAAAGCAGAGGATTTTACCTTCGACAATTACCTCACCGTCTTTGATTTTATGAGGGTTTTGGTCACCAAAAATGGCCAACAATCTTACGTCCATATCGAGAAAATGTTCCTTTATAGCGTCCTTTATGCCGGAGGTTGTGCGATTATTCAAACGCTTGTCACCGCTACAGTGGCCTATTTAACGGCCAAGTACGATTGCCTCCTCTCGAAAATCGTCCATTATAGCGTCATCTTCACGATGGTTCTCCCTATCATTGGCAATATGTCGAGTATGATTCAAGTGCTTCGGGCGTTGCATCTTTACGACACAATGTTAGGGATGTACGTCATGAAGTTTGGATATGCCAACATCTATTATTTGATTTTCTACGCCGCTTTTAAGAAGATTCCGAAGGATTATACGGAATATGCGCTCGTTGAGGGGGCAAGTCATTTCAAGATCTTCTCTCGCATCATGATGCCGATGGTTTTGCCACTTTTAGGAACGGTCACCCTTCTTCTTTTCATCAATTATTGGAACGACTACCAAGTTCCTTACGTCTATTTGCCAAGCGAACCAACGGCTGCTTTAGGTCTCTATGCTGTGCTTAACGTCAATACGAGCATTAACGATACGCCCTTTAAGATCGCTTCAGGCATTGTCGTCTTTATCCCAATCTTTATCGTCTTCCTTATTTTCAAGAACAAGATCATGGCCAATATCGACGAAGGCGGCGTGAAAGGCTAGAAACCGGACATAACAAAAAAGGCTCTATCCAATCGATAAGGCCTTTTTAACAGCTTTTTTTCTTATATTTCCCTTTTGAAGAAAGGCTCGAAGGAAATGGGATTTTTTCCTCTTTCCGGAATTTTTCCTAGTAGAAGCTTTGCCACCGCCACTTGACTGGGATACGTGTTCGAGAAGGCGTTCACATACGTCCTTAAATACGGGAAGTCGTAAAGTTTATAGGGGTCACCAAAGGAAACAAAGATGAATTTCGGATGTTTAAGAACATAGCCTCGCCAGAAGGTCATGACGTTATACCAACCGACCCGTAGAGTCGCACCATGATAATCGTCGCTACTTATTTTCGAGCAAAGAATGACGGCATCGTATTCCTTCATCTTCTTCTCGACTTCTTCGTAGCCTAAATTGAAATACTCCGAAACTTCATAGCCATAGGATTCTAAAATCCCTTTAAAAGCGAGAAGTTCTTTCCCCATCGGCTCCTTATGGAAATAAGGCTCAAACATATCAAGCATGAGAATTTTAGAGCCTTTCGGAAGGTCTAAAGGAAGGATGTTATCAAGATTTCTTTCGATACGAATGGCTTTCGAGGCAATTTCTTCCCCGATTTCGGAAATGGAGCGTTTTGTTTCTTTTTGGACTTTGAAATCCTTATCGAAAAGATGAAGCTTCTCTTTCATCGCTAGAACGCGAGAAACGGCATCAAGCACTCTTTCCCGCTTGATGCGCCCTTCTTTTAGGGCACGAAGCAACGTATCGAAATCATTTTTCTCAGGGAAGAGAACTAAGTCCCCACCCGCGTTAATGAAATTGATGGCGATATCTTCGATGGTTGAAACACTCGCAGAGACTCCGATCATCGCCATGGAGTCGCTTACGACAACGCCCTTAAAACCAAGCCTTTCCTTCAAAAGTTTGGTTATAAGGGAATAAGATTGGCAAGCCGGCTTTGGCCCATAGAAAGCGTCGTTATCTTCTTCGAAAGATGGGAGGGCCGTATGGCCGACCATAATCGAGTAAACGCCATTATCGATAAGTTCTTGATAGATCTTCCCGTAGCTCTTAAGCCATTCTTCTTGGCTAAGAGAATTGATAGTCGTCACAAAATGGGGATTCCTGCTATCGACACCTTCGCCAGGAAAATGTTTCGCAGTAGCCGCCACATTCCCATTCTTTTGGAGTCCTACGATATAGCTTTTTGCAAGGCGAGAGACGCTAGAAGCATCATCGCTTATGGCCCGGATATTGACGCAAGGCGCTTCAAAATTTAAAGAAAGGTCTACAATCGGAGAGAAGTTATAATTCATGCCGAATTCGCGACATTTTTCACCAATTGCTTCACCGGCTTCAAAAAGGAGTTCGGGGTCATTAGCGGCGCCCCAAGCCATTTCTTGAGTGAGCCGCTCTTCGCCTTTAAAAGCGTCCCCTGGCCCACTTTCGACATCAGCCGCCACTAAAACCGGCAATGGCGAATAACGTTCCGCCATCGCTTTATAGGTTTGAACTTCTTCTGCCGTCATGTCTTTAAAGAAGAAAGAGCCAGGATGAACGTGTTTAAAGAAAGCCTCTACTTCTTTGGGGTCGCTACTCCCATAAACGTCATAGCAAAGAAGCTGGCCGATAAGCTCTTCGTCGCTAAGCGAAGAGAGTATTTCTTTGATATTCATGGAAATTAACGATAAATAGCGTATAAAGGCGTCGCTAAGAGAGTGACAGAAGAATTCGCATTCCACGTGTAGAAGCGGCCAAAAAGGCTTTCTAGCGTATCGCTTGATGTTGCTTCCGCTTCATAAATGGACACAAAAGCGAGGTAGGAGGCATTCTTTTTATTGATGAAAGGAATGGTATAGGCACGGAAAGAAGTAGACGAAATACGACGGACTTCAAAATAACTCCAAACCTCGAAGTTGTTTTTCTCGGGCGTCGCAAGACAAAGATTGCTTGAACCCACTAAGCCAAACGTACTTTGTGGATTTCCATTGCCGTCATAGTCGTAAGAAGGAACGGAGATATAGAAGGAAAGAGAATCAAAATTAGGATCAGAAAGAGAGAAAGAAGTTAAAATTGGATTTCCTTTCGTCCCATCTTTGACGGTAAGCTCGCTTAAAGGCATTCCTAAGAAGGTTCTTTCGACTTTCTTATAGCCTTTCGCTAAAGCGGATTCTTCTTTGAGTTCGCCAACATGAGCGATGCTCGAATTCAAAATATTTTCGCTTGTGGCGCCTTCTTTCACGAATGTTAAGGAAGAGATATCAGCGCCCGTTGGAACGTAGACCGAAACGTTATTTACAAGACCGCTGCTTATAGTTTCAGCGACAGGATAGGAATTATAAGCGCCTTCATCCTTTATGGAAGAATAGCTTTCCGAAACATAGTAAGCCGAGGAATTTCGGATTTCGCCACCTTTTAATTCGCCGACAAAGCAAGCGGCCATCTCATACATCAAGAATTGGAAATAGCACTTCGAAGTAACGTTTTCGATAAGTCCTCCCGTCATTTTGCTAGCAATTCCAGATAAACCAGTCGAGTAATTCGAAAGGATGAAATCAAGCTTGAGATCTTGGAGCGTGCCACTAAAGGAATTAAAGAGCACCCCTTTGATGTCGCTTCCCGCAAAAAGCATGGCCTTCGAATAGATGCTATGCCCATAGCCGACAAGTTTCCCTGAGAAATTCTTAAGGTTAATGACGCTTGAGATTTCGATGTCGTTTTCTAGGTAATAACGGCCATTTTCGCTCATGGAGCGGAGTTCTGAATCACTTGAAATACCTTCTAACGAGGAACCGTAAAGCGACATATCCTCTTCGATATTGGCCACTTCTTTATCCCACGAATCAAGTTTATGATGTTCGCCAACGCTCGCTTCATAGGCTTCTTTGGCAAGAGCAAGTTGTTCCTTTGATAGAGTGCCACCTTCCGGAACTTTAACTTCGTAGACTTTCTTCTCACCATTAAAGAAACTTACTTTGTAGCTATTGATTTCTAGGCCACGAACAATGATTTCAACATCCTTATGGGGATTTTGGAGAGTGAAAATGCCTTTTTCATCACGTTCGATTTTAGTTTCAACCCCATCCACGAGAGCGAACGCCTCAGCGTTTGGAAGAGAATTCGAATATTTCTTATCGATAGAGAGACTAAAACGATATTCCTTTTGGGAATAGGGCATCTTGTCGTTTTCGTTTTTCAAAGCCCCTTCGATATCCGAGGAGAAATGGATATTTAAGATCGTCTCAAGTTCGCCAAACGCTTCGATATGAGGTCTTTTGGTAACGTTATGAATCGTATAGCTTCCATCGGCACTTTCGGTAACTTCTTGGTCGTCGATCAAAAAGCTAAAGTTGCTACCCTTATAAAAGCCCTTTTTGAGGGTGATGTTAAAAGAATAATCCTCGCCATAAGTAACCTTTTTAGCGCCTTGAAAGACGTAATGGTCGGTATCGAAATCAAGATTCACATCAAAGGATTTCTTTTCCACGCCCGAAAGAGAGATTTCAAGTTTCCCCATGACGTTCGGAACGAGATATTCATCGTTAACAAGTTCTTGGAAGGCTTTGGCTTGGCCATTTTCCTTAATGGAAAGACCGCTTACTTGATAGCCATCTTTCGCCTCAATCTTAAAGCGATAATCTTCGCCATAAAGAGCCTTTTTCTCACCGATAAAGGTGTAGTTCTCATTGAAGAGAGGAGTCGTAACATCAAAGGAAAGACGCTCGAGGTCTTTACTTCCGATAACAAGGTTTCCTTTGACATCGGGGATTTGGAAAGAACTGTTATCGCCAGTGATTTTCTTCTCTTCCTCTTTTCCCATCGTGTAGAAAATTTCAAGAAGTCCACTATAGCCGGTCTTGGGTGTTGCTTTAAAAGAATAAGTATCGCCATATTGAACGGTCTTTTCACCTTCGAAGGTGAGAGTGGTATTCTCCAAAAAGCTTACCGCATAAGTCTCTTTGGAAATGCCTTCAAAGGAAATATTTAAGTTCTTCGAAACCGCCGGAATCGTATAGACGAAGCCAGTACCCCTTTCGAGTTCTTGGCTATCGTTAAGGGCTTTAAAATCGGAAAGGAAAAGAAAGCCCTCTTTGGGAGAAACGCTAAAAACGTAATCTTGTCCCGCTTTCACTTCCTTTTCGCCATTAATAAAGACGCCCTCATCATTTTGAAAGGTAACCTTAAAGGAATTCGAGCTTTCACAAGAAGCCAAAAGAGAAAGAAGAAGCGAAGCGCTAAGCGTTAAAACGAATCTTTTTTTCATAAGAACTCCCTCTATAAAAGAACTTTGAGCTTTGGCAGATTTTCTTCGAAGAACTCCCAACTCTCTTTACCAAGCGTATCGTAGGCGCTCGCGATGGCATCCATCTCTTCGGTAGTGACGTAAGAGGATGCAAATTCCATCTGGCCAGAGGATTCTCCTTCGCCAACGCTCGATAATGTCGGAAGAATGTTATCGACAAGGAAAAGCGAAGAAGAAACGATGCCTTTTCCTACCCAGAAGTAATTATACGCGTTGATTAAAGCGTCTCTTCCTTTGTTAAAGGGCTTCCCGCTTATCGTTTTCATCGAAACGAAGCAGTTTTTGATTTCGTAATCGTACCCATTTCCAAAGAATCCTGTTCTTTCGGCACCTGTGTCTGGGAAATGAAGATCCAAATAGACATTGGATATCTCGTTGCCTCTCAGGTCTTTGTCTTCAGAGTGCATCGCGTAAGTCGCTAAGCCAGCGAATCGAGCGTAATCCTCGGTGCTTGTATACACGACATTTTCAAAGGCGATATTCTCAATCTTCGCTGCAAGAAGCCAACCGAATAACGATTGGTGACCATCGACAACCTTTCCCATCGTGATATTTTTAAGGCTATGTCCAAAGCCATTCACTTCGGAAGAAAAGGCGAGTTTACCGTCCCCCCAATCGGAAGCAAGCTTATAGCCGAGGTAGGAAACGCCACTAAAATCGATGTCGTTACCTAGATAATATCGATCATCATAGGCGCCGAGATTTCCTAAAATCCCTAGCCAATCGGCGGTATTTTTAATTTCTTTCGTGTAAACGTCTGCAAGAAAGCTTTCCTTAGTTTCGCCAACGCTTATTTCGATTTCCGCTTTCCCTTCCTTTAAAGGAGTCACAAGCCCTGTTTCCGAAACCGAAGCGATTTCGGGCGCTAAAGACTTATACATAAAGGAAGCATCGATTTTGTTTTCTAAAGACGCTTCGATTTGGTAGCTTTTGGGATTCTCTAAAGAAAAGACTTCACTCCTCTTAGAAAGAAGGATTGAATCAGCACTCTCTTCCTTTTGAAGAACCTTCACCACCAACGTATCGCTAGCCTTACCGACTTTTCCTTTGATGGAAGTGACGCCAGGATTTTTAGCGAGCAACTTTTTGCCGCTAATTTCCGCAACGTTTGGATCGTCGGATTCAAATACGACTTTGGCATTAGCGGTATATTGAATGTCGATAACGGTATCTTCCGAAAGGGTGATTTCCTTCTTTTCGAAAGAAAAGACGTCTTGGATCTCACTTACCGAAGAAGAAAGGGATTCTTCCGGCTTTGCTTCTGAGCACGCTCCTAAAGAGAATAGGAGCGTCAATGTCGATAAAAGGACAATTTGTTTTTTCATATCTATGCTCCAAAGATTTCGCTTCGCCAGGTTTCGATGCTGTTATTGACGTCCATGCCACCTTCCAAGGAGGAGACAATGTCGAACTTCTTGCAATATTCGCTTAAGATATTCCAATATTCTTTGCGAGTATTTAAAGGAAGCTCGCTCATATAGAATCGGAACATCATATAAATCGGGAAGCATTCCTCAATTCTTAGACGTGTCAACAAGGTCGTATAACGGCTGGGGTTGGTTTCTTTCAAATGAGCGATTTGATCGATGCCTTCTTCCATCTTTTCGAGGAATTTTGAAATGATTTCAAAGCTCCAGTATTCCTTCTTATAAAGATCTGTTGCCACATAAGCGCCAACGCCTTTAGTGACATCGAGATAGTTATAGTAGCTACGGAGAAGCTTATAATATTCGGTCATCGCTTTCCTGGCATCGCCATAATATTGGTTCAAGAATTTCTCAGCGAGCTCTTGATAGTGATATTTGGTGCTATAAAGAAGCTTCGCTTGGGTATAGATCTTAAAGGCTTCAAGAGATGGCGTTCCCGTCTCATAGAAGCTTTGGTCGAGAATGTCGGTCGCGCCACATTCCGAGAAGAAACGATAATGCTCTTCGTAAGTTCCGAAGTTATTCATCGGGATGAGGCATGTTTTGGCGGAGATAGAATAGGTCCAAATATAGATTTCGCCATGACGGGAAGCGCTGTCGAAAAGATCGCCCCAACCCTTCAATTGGTCGTATTGGGCACTATTTTTAGGATCCGACATCTTTTTCGAGAAATCGGCATCGATTGGGCAATACATGACCATGACGTTCTTGTTGATGCGGAATTTATCCGAAACAGGAACGTATTTCCCTTTCGTCGTATCAAATTTTGCCGGTGGTTCTTGGCTCGTTTGATAGGCGAAAAAGACGTATTTCATCGAACGACCGGGATAATTTTTCTCAAGCCAGGGATCAAGAATCTCCTCAAGTTTGTTCGTGAATTCGAGCTCTTGCCCGGCGTAATTGCCATAGATTTCGCGTTCTTTGATGCAATTGTCGCACATGCACATATCGAGATTGTCTTCGTGACCCATTTGAATGAAGGTCGCTTCGCTATTCGAGGCAATCGCGCTTTTCATGGCATCGGCCATTGCCGTCACAACGTCGGGATTGCTATAGCAAACTTGGGTATGAGCGGCGTTATACCAATCGGGATGCTTTTCGCCATATTTGGAGAAAGGCAAGAATTGGGAGATGGTCGTATGCGCGAAAGCGGCCCACTTTCCTAAAGAAAGATCAGTATAAAGACGCATTCTTCGTTGATAGAGAGTAGAAGAACTAAGGTGCTTATAGAGAATTTGGCGCACATCGAAGAGAGGCTTAAATTCGACGTCGTAACGATAAAGAGGAATGGATTCCACTTTATTGAAGGTGACTTCATCGTGACTATAAATCTCTAAATCGGTGTTTTCAGAAAGATAGTCATAGACCGCACTATAAACGCCAGAGCCATTTCGAGCGTTGATAAAGAGTTGGTTATCGAGAGTCTTAAGGATATATCCAGTTTTTAGAAGCTCTTCGGGAATCTCGAGACCACTCTTCTTAAAGAGAGTTGTTTCGCCTAAAGAGATGTAATTGCCAGAGAAATTCGTGACGCTTGTATCGCGAATGACGTCCAAACGAGCGCCGGTCGCGTTATAAAGGAAGCTTTGAAGCTCATTCGAAGCAAAGAGGACGTTATCGTCAGCTTTTTCGGAAATGACGATTTGGTAATCGCTTTTTCCATCTTGGACGATATATTTGCCTGTTGGAACCAAAGAATCATTCGAGATGCTCGAAGAGGCGGAGGAAGGAACGTTAGCGCCTTGGCAAGAAGCCAAAGAGAAAAGGAGAGCCGAAGCGCCAAAGAGGATGTTTTTCTTCATGTTTTTCTTCATAGAGGAACCTCCCACTACTTAACTAAAACGTCAAAGGTATAGAAATTGACGTTTCCATTTTCGTCGATAAGAAGATAATTGACGGAATAGATACCCTTCTTTTCCGCCGTAAAAGCGTTGTTTTTGACTTCCGAAATCTCGCCATCTGGATCGATGATGCTAAGAGAAAGAACAGCACTATCGGGATTTTGATCGTGAATCTTATATTCGGGAAGCTTCACCACTTCTCCTAGGAGCGCATTCTTTGGGAAAGCACCAAGCAACTCTAAAGTCGGAACTACCGAATCATACACGGAGAAGTAATAGGAATAGACGGTTCTATTGCCTTTTGTATCTTTGAAGGAATAGGTGATCGTATATGTTCCATTCTTCTTTGGCACATAGCTTTCGCCCATCGCCTCGAGGCCTTTAGTCTCAAGCACTTCGCCATTACAAGAAATGGTGATATCCCCTTCCTTGACTCGAGAAAGGATGTCATAAGCGTAGACGGTCGGTAATTTGACTTCTTCCCCTTCTTGATATCTTCCAGAAAGGGAATCGACAAGATAAATATCTGGTCCAATCGAATCTTTACGGACGTTATTAAGAATTTGATTGTCGAGTGATTTCAAGGAAAGAGTCGCGTCTTTAGCGATGTTTTCAAAGTCAAAGAAGAGTTCGTCAGAAGCAAAGCCCCTAAAAGAAGAAGCGAGTTTACTAAGCGAATAGACTTCGTTTCCTCTCGAATCATAAACAGCGTTTGTCTTTTCGCGGTAAGTAAGGCCCGTAATGCCATCGCCATCTTCGTAGAAGCGAATTTCTTCCCCGCCATTCACGGAAAGATAAAGCTTTCCGAATTGACGTGAGAAATCGAAATTCAAACGCTTTGAATAATCGAGGGAATCATATAAGGAAAGGCGATAAGAATCGCATTCATTTCCTTTCCAAGTCATGGAGAAATCCTTGGCGAAAACTTTGCGAGCAAAAATCGCTTTCGCGTTATCGCCTATGCCTTTTAAGCAAATGCCTTCGTCAGTGGCTTTTACATCGCAATTCGTACCAACGAAATAGGACTCGATAAAGCCAAGGCGAACTTCGCTCTTGAGGATAGGTATTTCGCGAGTAATCGTCGTCATATAGTCGCCTTTTCGGAAGACGATTTTTAAAGAAGCGTTCTTTGTGGATTCATTCGATGAAGGACGATATTTCTCGTCGTTACCAAGCGTTCGAGTGCCACCAGCATCGGTAACGCTGATGGTCGGGGTTATTGTTTTCGTTGAGCCGTCGTTATCGAAAGTCAAAGCGCTCAAGGCGTGAAGGTCATATTCGTCCCCATCGAAAAAGACCTCAGGGAGATAAACCTTCTTGGAATCCACGATAGGATAGAGATTCTCTTTGATGTTACGGATATAGCGGATCACTTTAGTGGTATTGCCCACGTAATCCTTCGCCGTGAAGCGAACCACATAATCATGGAGACGGTCAACAAAGATGCGACCATCGCTTGTAAGAGGAACTTCATCGTTATTGGAAGTGACCGAAATCGAAGTTTCGTATTCGCCAACGCCACCACTTACGAGCATCTTCGGAAGGGTGATGTAATCGCCGATTGTAGCGGTTTCAACCATCGTGCCATCAAGTTCTATTTTTAAGGGTTCCGAGAAGTTTAAAATCTCAAAATCCTTCGCCAAAGTCGTTTGGTTACCAAAATAGTCGCTTGCGACGAAGACCATTTTATAGGTGCCAGAGCTCAGAGGAACAAAAGAGCCGCCACCATCTTGAATAAGGGTATTTCCTTGGTAGACCAAGACCTTCTTTATGGCGATATTCGAGGAAGCGTCTATCGCTTCAAAGCTCGGGAAGCGATACGTTTTTCCTACCTCACCATCAGGAAGCGTTTCTCTCGAAAGGCGAATTTCTGGGCCTTTCTCGTCTTGGATATAGGCATCCGTTAGTTCTTCGCCACCAATGCTTGTGACCAAGAAATCGGCAGTCGAAGAAACGCCCATTGTAAAGACGGAAACTTCTACTTTCCCATTACTAAAGCCCGTCCAAGCGCTATCGCCGCCAGAAAGAACGGGATCATTCGTACTAAAATCACGAACCATCCAAGAAACGCGGTTATCTTTATAGCCATCGGCCGTTCCCGTAAGTTGCCAAGGTTTCGAATAAAGACGTCCAGCGTCGTTATTGAAATAGAGTTTCAAAGGAGTGTTGGCAATAGAACGGTCTTTCAAGGACGCCGTCAAGTCGAAGTCGGCAATAAAACCGCCATCTTCGTGAATTTGGGCGTTATCAACCGAACCCAAATCACCGGTATCAAAATCATAATAATTGCCAGCCCATCCTTGACCCGTCGCTTTGGCGCGGATACGGACGTAATTTGGCATATAAGAAAGGTACTTCATACGGATGGAAATGACGTTATTTCTGTTATTCGTATCCGTTAAAGTGACGTAAAGCCCTTCACAATCGTTAGTTCCAATCGCATGTGGAGCGGCACGAAGTTCAATGAAAGGTTTGTTATCTTCGAAGTTATCAAGCGATTCATCAAAAGAAATCTCATTGAGATCAATGACCTTCTTATAGACGACAGGCACGCTTTCTTTAAGAGAAAGCCTCACGCCATTGAAGCTATTATTGACGGAGAAATTCGCAAAACTGGTGTCTGTTTCCTCCCCTTCGAAGAGACTTGAATATTCGTCAAAAACAAAGAAGTTCTTTGTGAAAGAGAGAGTCTTTTCGCCAAGCTTGGCTTGATAGAAAAGGGTATATTTCCCAGCTTCGTCAAGGGTAACCGTCCCCGTTTCTTCTTTGCCACTCGGATAAAGAAGAGAGGCTTTCGCCAAAGCTTCTTGTTCGTTTTGATAGGCTTTCGCATCAAGAACCTCAAAAGAGTCACCTTTGTCGTAGCGACTCGATAAGGAATAAGGAAGAAGCAGGGAAGCCACTTCTTTTTTAATGCTTACCACGCGACGGTCTTCGATTGCCGCATTCTTTTTCGAGTGATAGATGATTTCATAATCGCCATAACCATCAAAGGAGAAATCAAAGCCCCCTTCAACATTGGTGTATGCGTCTAAAGGAAGGCCATCTTTTTGGATGCTGATAAGCGTTTCATCTTTATCGATTCCAACAAAGAGATCGCTTTGAACCTTGGCTTTAGGAAGATGGATTTTCTCATGGATACCCATTTCCGAAGTCGCTTCAAGCGAATAATCCTCTTCATATAAGAATTTCGAACAAGCGCTTTCGCTAGAAACAACAGGAAGTTTGTAGTAGTTGCTAATTTTCCCATCTTCGTCCTCGTATTCGTAATAGACGTAGTAATTACCCGCTTCAAGAGGGGTGAAACGATAGGTTTCTGCAACGATTTTCTTATTTTTGTCGTGCACACGGACTTTGACTTTGCTGCTATCGAGGTTTCCTTTGAAAGGATTATTCACAATAGGTGTCGGAAGAATGTATTCTCTTCCAACTACCCCTTTCGAAGGAAAGGAAGCGATTAAAGAAGAGGAGACTTCTTCTATCTTTTGGCTAAAGTCATAGCCGCCGAATTCTTTTAAAAGAAGGCCAGCTTTACCAAAAGAAATCACTTGGTCGAAAGTGATGCTCACGGTATATGAAAAGAAGGAGCCAAGGTCATTTTCAAGATGCTTACCATCATTAAAGGAAGAGCTAAAATCCCAGACGGTTATGTATTTGCCACTATCCCCTTTGACATTTAAAGAAAGAGAAGTTGGATCGAAGCGAAGGGAAGTTTCATTGCCGAGATAATGTGTGAATTTATTCTGGGCATTATAGCCAGCTGTGTAGCCAAGCGCTTTTTCTTCGAGATTCCAAGGGACTTGGTAATAGGCAATACCTGCTTTTTCTCCTTCGTACTCCACATAGGCCTCACTATAACCGCTATAGGTATTGACACCAAATAAGAAGGATTTGTCGCTATTTAGATCTTGGAAACGAAGAGTGTAATTCGAAACAGTCGGAGAGCCATCATCGTTTATAACGAGGATGTCGCTTTCGAAAGAGCCGCTTAAGGTCTTTTTAAAAGAAGCGCTCATCCCATTTTGATAGCCATAAAGCAAATACCCTTTGGAACCACTTGAGGCATCCATATAAAGAGCTTGCTCTTTTAAGGAAGAGCCTCCTAAATCGAAAAGGCTCTTTTTCGATTCTAAAGCGTTCGTAGGAAGAGGGAAATCGCTCGTAAACGCGATGGCGCTTGCGATGCTACTCGCGAGAAGGAGAAAAGGGAAAGGGCTTTTTCTCATAACTATTTCCTCACATATTTGTTTTCAGGTTTATGAAGCTCCTCAAGGATTTCGGAAACGCTCGAAAGAGCGACAGAAACGTGCTTATCACCACAACCGTAGTAGATATAAAGCACACCATCTTTTTCGACCCAGGCGGTTGGGAAAACGCACCCTGGATACATCTCACTCGATTCGTATGGAAGGTCTGGTTCCATCACAAAATTCTTCGTTTTGGCAAGAATAATGCTGGGATCATCCTTATCAAGAAGCATGAAGCCGATGCGGTATTTGTGGTCTTTTAAAGAAACGCCATGGTAAAGAAGAATCCAACCCTCTTCGGTCTTTAGAGGTGGGCAACCCGCGCCAATGCGCTCGGTTTCCCAAAGCTCGCCACCCACGCGATAAAGGCGAGTTGGTTCGCCCCACTCCATAAGGTCGTCGCTAAAGGTGATCCACATCGAAGGATTTGGGCCATCGCGATAAGGACGATCGATCTTGACGTATTTTCCATTCACTTTTTCAGGGAAAATAACGCAATCGCGGTTATCATAACGGCTATCGGTAATACGGCCTAAACGTTTCCAAGACTTAAAGTCCTTGGTATAGGCAAGATAGGTCGTCGTGTGACGCGTTCTAATGAAGGTGGGTTCTTCGGGTCCTTCTGGATAAGCACAGTTCGTAACTGTATTCCAACGATCTTTGGGATCAAGCCAGTAGCGGCCAACATAGAAAGGCTTTGAAGCGTAGGTCATAAAATAGTAATCGCCCATCTTGATAAGACGAGGGTCTTCGACACATCCCCCATCAGCGCAATCGGGCATGACATCGAAATAAGGCTTATCGCTCATCCTTTCGAAATGAAGGCCGTCTTTGCTCGTTGCTAAGCCTAAACGAATGATATGTTCGGGCTCGTCGCCAGCGGCACGATAAAGCATGATGAAAAGTTCTTGCTTCTCGTCATAGACGACGGCTGGATTTAAGACGCAAAAATTTTCCCAATGGCAAAGAGGATTGGGGGAAAGGATAGGATTTCCTTCGTATTTCTTTAATTTCATTTTGGCTCCTTTGAAATTTAACAAAAAAGTTCTTTTGTCTAAGATACTATTATTGTCCTTTGAAAGGGCTTTCCAAAAAAATCTCGCTTTCAATCATATCTATATTGTTTTGTTCCATTAAAGGCATTTATAGTATAAATAAACTATCGTTTTCGTTTCAAAAGAGGAAAAGCAATGATTGAATACATCGACTTTATAGCACCTATTTCGTTAGAAGACAGAAAAGACCTCGATTCCATCTCTTTTGGCTATCACATTAACAATTTCGACTTCCCAACCTTGCACGGTCATAAAGATTATTGGGAATTCACGATTCTTACGGACGGCGCCTTGGAAAATAGACTTAATGATAAGTCCTATTATTGCCCCAAGAACACGCTCTTTTATGCCACGACGAAAGATATTCACGCCCTCTATAAGAGGGGGGAAACGAAGCCTCGTTATATCAATCTCATTGTTAAAGAAAGCAAAATGAAGGAGCTTCTCAAAGCAATTTCCCCCACTTTCGAGGAAAAGCTCATCAACGGACCGCATTGTCTCGCCATCAGCAACGAGCTCATCCTCCAAATCGATGCAATCATTCACCGCGCTAATCTTACGTTCGGCTACAAAAAAGGAACAAACGATCTGATTTGTGCCGCTGTCCTATTGGTATTGCAACGTCTTTTCCTAGAAACGATAGACGCCGAGGAAAGTAAACCAACCTTTGAACTTGCCGTTTATAAGCTAAGCTTGGACGCTTCTTTCCTTTCCTTTACGGTTGCCGATTTATGTGAAAAGCTCAACTATTCCAGAGTTCAGCTCAACCGACTTTTCAAGAAGCATTTTGAAAGAACGCCACACGATTATCTCGTTCAACGAAAGCTTGGGTATGCCAAGAGTCTTCTAGAGATCAGTAACATGTCTACAAGCGAAATCGCTGCAAAAGTCGGCTTTTCGAACTTGTCGCAATTCAACATCGACTTCAAAAAAGAATATGGCATGACACCAGGTGCCTATCGAAAAAAATCTTAGTTTTGCGGGTATTTTTAAAAAAGGACCGCAAATTGCGGCCCTTTTGTGTTTTTAGAAACTACGACTATTTGACAAAGACTGGCGTGCTATAAATGCCGACTTTTTGCCATGGGAAGATGGAGAAATAATCACCAAGCTTCGTCATCGTAACACCAGTAAGAGTGCGTCTTCTTGTCGCAGCGCTATCTGGCAAACCAGCCGTATATTCAAAGCCATAAACACCAACCGTATAAGTCCCAGCATCATCCATTTTGATGGTAAATACGGTCCAGCCATTGTCCGCAACTTTCAAGTCATCCGCATTCACTTTGAAATCGTTGTCAAACTTCATCAAATAGAAATAGTTATAATCCGTCTGGACGATCTTCGCTCTCATGGCAAAACGCATCGTTTCGCCTTTTTTTGGAGCGGCAATGTCTGCCATGGCAAAGTTACCGCCTTCATAAACACGATAGGTACTTCCCGCGATTGGAGCATCGGCAGCGTCTTCTGGATCAGTCAATATAGAATCCGTGACTTGAGTTCCCATCGATTGTTTGTAAGTCACATAGAGAGGTGTGGCTAAGATATTGGCAGAGTAATCAGCGCCTTGGCTCCAATTGTACATTCCCGTCATTCCTCTTAAGAACATCTTGGGACCCTCAGCATCAACACCACGAGATGTTACATTCGCGGAGGCAGAGAAGGTATAAAGATCCCAAGTTCCTTCGCCAGTGCTCTCAAATTCTACATAAGTCCATTGATTCGCATTTAAAGCAGCGCTTCCACCATCAAGAACGAAATCTTTATCAGACTTGAGATAGAAGCCAACCTTATCAACCATCGAAAGGGAGAAGTCATAGTTCAAGAATTTGCTATAGTTCTTAAGATTTTCGACTTTTGTAACAGGCATCGAACGATAGGTTTCTTCGGTAGTTGTTGGGTTTTCTAAGACACTATCGGCGGCTTTGATATAGTCGTTTTGAACTTTGCAGTTTTTGATCTTGCTCGCATCTCCCGCCGCTGCAAACTTAATATCGGAAGTCTTGACATCGAATTGAGCATGAACCGTGACATTTTCAACCTTGCCATCGTTCATAGTGCCAACGATCGCACCGATTTGGTTACCTTGGACCTCGGGAGAATAAACGAAGTGAATATCGGAATTACGAATCGTACCGCCATTCATCGTTTGAACAATGCCACCCGATACGTTGTCAAGGGAGCCAAAGAAGTGAACATTGAGGTTCACATTTTCGATAAGGCCACCATTCATGGTGCCAACAAGACCGCTTGGGACCCAAACATAGTTAACCGCAGTTAAAGAAGCATCAACGTTTCGAATAATGCCGTCGAAAGTGTGGAATAAACCATAGGCATTAGCGCCTTTGGCTGGGGTCTTGGAATAGAGACGATATCCTCTTCCATCAAGAACGCCAGAGAAGGATTCGATACCTAAACAGCCAAACGTCTCCCCTCCAAAGGTATTTTTCACTTCAATATCGCTTGTCAAGTAATAGTTCCCGTTGGGATCCATCGCTTTTAATTCGTCAAGCGTTCCGATTGGAGAAGCATCTTTATCAACGGCAGACGCGTAAAGATAAGTATATCCAGATTCGCCAGAACCATAATTTTTGGCGATTTTCAACGTATAAACGCCATTCTCATCGCATTCAAGGGTTTTTCTTCCCGCTTCAACACGATCATTGGAATAGGTGACAACGAGTTTTTTCTCTTTTCCAAAGAGTGGATCGATTTCAATCTTAAATAGAAGGTCTTCGCCAACTTGAACAAGAGCAGGCAAGTTATTACCTTCTAAATCCGTGAAACGATAAGCATCGCGCTTATTGTTGGCCATGATGATTTGATAGTCTGCATCCGTACGTTTGCAAATATATTTATAGGTTAGAGTCTTAAAGGAGAAAGCACCACCGCTGGCCGTTAAGGTTGGGTTTGCCGTTTCAATTCAAAAAGCGCTCGGATCGTTGTCGTCGCGATCATTAGTCCAAGTATGGCTAATGTTATGGTAGCCAACCTTGTCCGCTTCGGCCATCGAGGTATAAAGACCACGTCCATCGCCATCGCCACGATCATTGATAACTTTGTACCACGTGCGATTACTTCCAGCGTGGACAACTTCTTGGCTCGGTTTATCCACGTCAAGACCGGTGATGCTCATTTCATAGAAAAGACCAGCACCGACATACATTCCGCTTGCGTTTCCTTCGATTGTACTTCTCGTTAAGCTAGCGCCAGTCGCGAAAGTAACCACATCTCCTTGAACCGTAACTTCCCCGGTGACAGAGAAGGGGTTTCCGTTCTTGGTGATGGTCGTAACGCCATTAGCAAAATCGGCAGCCGTAAAGGTGATGGTGTTCGTTTTCACACTCGGATAAACGTCTTCACCAAAAATTCCGGTTGCGCCTTTAGTGGCCACGACAGCGCCAATCCCCACCAAAAGAGAAAGGCTCAAACCGCTTGCCAATAAAAGCTTTTGTTTTTTCTTCATAGATTGCTCCTTATTAATGTAAGCGATTACATTTTAACAATCTAAATTTTGACCACTCATAACGAAAAAAGTCTTATAGATATGGTTTTGTTACATAAGAAATCAAAAACGCACCAAAAAGACACTTTCAGTAAGCCGGTTTTATATTGCTTCAACTAAAACAAAAAGATTTAAAAACTATTTTATAGAGATGTTGTCTCCGTTTATTTCGACTCGATTTTTAAGTGTCGATAATGCTTTCCCCATCGCTGAAAGCGCATTATTGCCAAGTCTTGCAAAACCACATTCAGTCATCAAAGCGTGATATAGCCCCATCTTGGTAACAGTTCCATTTTGCTTTATGATTTCTAGCATTCCGTTAGCGAGTTCTTCTGGTGCAATGTCTGTTATATCTCGTTTAACATCACCTGCTTTTCGAAAATGAGCGGTCCTTTGACCTTCAAGCCAAAGGAAGCCTTTTTTCCTAATAATTCCATAATATCTAAATTCGTAATAAGAATAATTCTCGTACGATCTTTCTATAACACTCGTCACTTTTTCCCGCCCGAAAAACCAGGCCGTTCGTGACATCCATAATCGCTCCGAAAGAGGAGCTTCTAGCTTCAAAACTTCTACGAGTAAAGAAAGAAGCTTTTCAGGCGGAGTTTCTGCGTCTAATGTCCCATAAAGTTCCCCTTTTTTCCTATGTGCTGGGAAATAAGGGAAATATTTCCGGTAAAGTTTTTCAAAGTTTGCAGCCTTATAAGTTGGAAATTCAAAATCTTTTTCTTTTGTAATCACTTCAAAGTCTTGTTTCTCGATATTGGGCTTCTCTTTCTCCGAAATTTTGACGCCTCCGAGCGCCTCATCAACCGCCTCCAAAAGACGCTTCTTCTCCACTTCTTTGTTGCGGAACCAATCCGTCGACCAGATGCGATAAAATTTCCAACCCATTCCTTCAAGGACGTCTTGTCTTAAACGATCTCTATCACGCGCGTTTTTGGCAGAGTGGTAACTAGCACCATCGCATTCAATCGCTAAAACATAATCCGAGCTATCAGGTTTCTTAAGGGCGAGATCTATTCGATACCCTGAACAACCTAATTGCGTATCTACGAAATACCCTTTCGATCGTAAGAAATCGCATATTTCCATTTCGAAATCCGAATCGTATCGCTCATAAGGATGGACGGTCAAAGTTCTTGCTAAGGCAACGTCTCCATTTTCCGCATAATCAAGGTATTCTCGAAGGAGTCGAGCACCTTCCGAGGAAGTTCGCTTCAAATCGATGTCGGTGTAGCGCATCGAGGAAACCAATTGAACATTGTACTTTGCGCGCGTCACAGCAACATTAAGGCGTCTTTCCCCACCATTCCTATTCAAAGGGCCAAAGTTGTAAATAAGACGACCTTCTTTATCTACTCCATAAGCAACACTAAAAATGATAGTATCGCGCTCATCGCCTTGGACCGTTTCCAGATTTTTAATGAAGAATGGTTCCTTTTTATCGCTGCTAAAGAATTCCTCTTCTTTCGGGTGCTTTAGACGCATTCTTGTCAACAAATCGTCGATGAGATTTTGTTGAGCTACGCTAAAAGCAACGACTCCAAGACTTCTCTTAGAATATTTCTTGATGTTTTTATAGATTAAATCAACGATAAACTCTGCTTCTTTCAAGTTGGCGTGGGTTCTTCGATCAAACACACCATCAACATGATAATAGTCGATTCCTATGCCCTTGGCGTCCTTTTTGGACGAAGGGAAAGTCACAAGATCATTTTCATAAAAATTCTTATTGGAGAAGGCAATTAAAGATTCGTATCGGCTTCGATAATGCCAACGAAGACGAAGTTGAGGAAGGCAAGAGCTACAAAGATCGAGGATAGACTCAAAATCGCCTATATCTTCTATTTCTTCATCATCGTCAATATCGACTGCGGAATTAAAGAAGTTACTTGGAGGCATTTGTTTAGAATCGCCAACAACAATCATCTGTTTTGCTCGGTAGATGGCCCCAATGGCATCTTGAGGGAAAATTTGTGAGGCTTCATCGAAGATAACAACGTCAAACTTAATTGAATCGGGAGCCAAGAAAGTGCTAACGCTAAGTGGAGACATCAAAAAACACGGCTTGATTCTTTGAATGAGGTCTCCAGCCATTTGCATAAGATAACGAATGCTTTTCTTATTTCTCTTCTTTTCTCCTTCTCGAAGCAAAAGAGAAAGAGAGCTGCCCGGAGAAAGCAAAGAAAGAGACGGTCTCATAGAAGAAAGCCTGGCACGAATTTTTGCCTTGTTTATCTCGAAATGCTCAATGTCTTTTTTTGCAAAAGTCTTAATGGCATCTTCTTGGGAAATTCGACTAAAATTCGACAAAACTGGATTAGAACCGCGAATAGAATCAATCCATTGAAGGTAAAATCTCTTGCGGAATGAGCCTACAAAACTAGACGAGGGAACGTTTTCGTCGATAGCCTCGTTTAAATAGCTGATAGCGTCCGTTTCTTGAAGTTGCCTTAACAAAGTCGAAAAGATCTGCCAATTATCAAGCCCATCAAAGGCCTCAAGCATGTTTTCGCACTTGCTCAATACGAATTGGGAATCCGATTGTGCGATTTTCATAATTTGTGGATCAAAATAAACGTCGAAGCGTTTGATCACATTTTGATCTATCTCATCGAATATCGATTGAAATTTTTCGTGAGATTGGAGGAATTCTTCTCTTTTTGGTTGAGAAGTGTTCCACTTCAGTAATCCTCCAAAATCAAAACCCATTTCTAAAAATTTTTCTAAGGAAGACAATTGTTTCTCTAGAGCGCCCCAATTCGTCTCAATCCCTTTATCCTCCAAGTCCAGAAAAGCCTTCACCGGTTCCATTTCTTGCGTAAACGCTTTAAATTTCGAATTGTACAAGGAGAGATCTTTCATGGACGAAAGAGCTTCTAGGTAAGTCACCTTCTTACCGTCTTTTTTGCAAGATCGAATTTGACGAATTAGGTCTTTATAGTTCCTATCAAAAAGTCTTGATAAGGTTTTCGAATACTCTTTTTTCAATTTGGCGAAGTTCTCGTCTCCGTTTAATAGATAAACGTCATCCTCAAAAGTACCATTTAATTTGTTTCGAAGGGACGTAACGTCGGCGCTTAAGCTTTTTAAATTCGCCAAAGCCGATTTCAAAGAACTGAGATTCTTTTTGTTTAAAAGAGCGATTACATCGATTTTCGAATTGGAAACAAATTCAAAAAAAGAGTTCCAAAATTGAGAATCTACAAAGCTTTTGCAGGCAATTTGATATTTTTTAGAGATTTCATCTTCAAGCCGAACGAGTTTTCCAAACACTTCCGAAATATGGATTAAATCCTTTTTTAGCGTTGTTTTCGTTTGGTAACTGGCATCTTGATAAACGTATCCGAACCAAGAGTTTTTACGATAGTCGAAACCAATTGCCGGAACATGTAAAACGTATTGATTTAAAAGAGAGGATGTTTCTTCTAAATAATTTCCATTTCTCGAGGTTATATTCGGAAATTCATAAAAGACATCGGGCTCATTTTCCAAGGGGACAAAGGATTCGTAGAGTTCATATAGGCTCTTATCGATAACCGGTTGTTTTTTATGAAGCTCCGCTACGTACTTATCTAATTGGTCTTCAGCCTTTTTCTTTATGGCAATTTCGTTTTCAACTTTTGATGAAACGCTCGTTTTATCTAATCGCAATGTGTGACACAGCTCATCAATGACGTCCTTTTTATTTGCCTTATGGCTATGGAGTTCCAAACAAAATTCCGAGAGATTAACTTGTTTTAGTTTTTCGTAAACAACATTTAAAGCAGCCATCTTTTCAGAAACGAAAAGAACCTTTTTCCCATCATATAGGCATTCGGCAATGATATTTGTAATCGTCTGACTTTTGCCCGTTCCCGGCGGACCTTGAAGGACAAAACTTTTTCCGCTCTTAGCCATTTCAATGGCTTCGATTTGACTGGAGTCTGCATCTACGACATTATGAAGTTCAATAAGAGGATCTTTGAGATGAGAAGCGGTTCTTTCCCTCTCCCCTTCCCCCAACGGAAGTTCACCCTTAGTCTCATTGAGAAGCAACCGCACATTTTCGTTTGCAAGTATTTGCTCCTTATTATCCTTCAAGTCTCGGTACATGTTGATTTTAAGGAAGGAGAAAATACCAATTTTGCATTCCGAGGTCACATTCCACTTGAGCTTTTTGACTATTTGCTCGATTTTTTGGATATAGGAGTAAAATCCTTCGCCTTGATATTCCGGGATTTTAATGCCGTATTCGCTTTCAAGCTTAAAAGCAAAAGTGGGATTAACAAAGATATCGTCTTCTGCTGATTTAATAAAATAGGGATCTGCAAAAGATTCGTGTTCTATTCGAATTGGGGTGAACAAAATCGGTGCCTTAAAAGCAAACTGGGAAGTCTCGCTCTCTTTCCATTCAATAAAGCCGAACGCTAAATAAACAACATTGTTACCCGTTTCTTCAAAGACTTCTCGGCCTTTTTTCTCGATTTTTCTCATCACCTTGATAGGGTTAGTAAACCGATTATATAAGACGATTTGATTTTGCTTCATCCTTTGAGACAAGCACTCACGGAGATAGGAATCTTCGGATTCCTGATCACCATTCTCACCTTGCTTCTCATCGACATCGAAATAGAGCGAGTCTTCTTGCGAGTCTTCCTCCTCATCTTTTTTTAAATCGAAGACTTCTAGAGAGATAGGTCCTTGGGCTATTTTGTCCAATAACTTATCGGGAAGTGGTGATAAAACTTTAAGAGTAGAACTCTTGGTATCTCTAAAATTTATCGAATTATTTCGTTTTCCAACATCTAAAAGCAAATCAGCCCAGCGTTCTAATTTCTTTTGTTCCATCTTTAACTCCTTAGTCGGCTTTGGCGTTACTTGTAATTTCAACCATCAAAATCGAAATATCTCGCTCAAAAACCCCATCAAATAACAAAATTTCATGGATTTTTGGAAATCAATCCACGTTTAAGACTATACCTAAGAAAAACCGTTTCAAAACAAACATAAGAAAAACTCTTCCTGTGAAAGGAATAGATAATCGAAAAAAGTCGATATCTGCGGACTTTTTTAAGATTTTAAAAGGATTTTTTATAATGGTTAAACAAGAACGGACTTATTTGTCAATTACCAAGAAATGAACATCGCCTTCCTTTTTCGAGTAAAAGTTCTTGCGCGCAGACAGAAAGAAAAAAGGCCCGTTAGAAGGCCTTCCTTTGATTCCAGCCGTTTCTTTAAAGGATTCCGACTTTCTTATAGATGTAATCCACGTTCCTAAAAGCAGATTCATCGTTAAAAACACTTTGAAGTCCTTCTTCTTTAAGGACGTTATAGACCTCTTTTTCATCACGAAGAAGATCTTGGAATTCCCTTCCTTCGAGAAGCGATTTCATGGCAAGAGGTTGAATGAGGTCATACGCCTTTTCACGGACCATGCCTCTTAAGATAAGGGCGTTCATGGCCTTTTGAGAATAAATCGCCCCATGGGTCAAGGTTATGTTTCGTTCCATGTTTTGAGGGAAGAAATGAAGATTAATAAGGACTTTATTCATTCGGATAAGCATGTAGTCGAAAAGAGTAATCATATCGATAAGAGCCACTCTTTCGACACTCGAATGGGAGATATCCCTTTCGTGGAATAAAGCGTTATCTTCGAGTATTGGAAGTAAATACCCACGAAGCATTCTGGCATCACCCGTCAGGTTTTCGCTTGAAATCGGATTCCTCTTTTGGGGCATCGCACTACTCCCCTTTTGACCTTTGCTAAAGCCTTCTTCCACTTCCGCAATCTCGCTTCGAGAGAGGTTTCGAATCTCTAAAGCAATCTTTTCAATAAGGCTTCCCGCGATAGCAATGCTTGACGCGTAATATTCATGACGGTCTCTAGAAAGAACTTGAGTCGAGAAAGAGGCGCTTTCTAAGCCAAGTTTCTTAGCAACCGTTTCTTGGACATAGGGATCGATGTTGGCGAAGTTTCCAACCGCTCCCGAAAGCTTTGCGCATTCGACGTAACGACGGGCATTCATGAAGTTTTCCAAAGCTCTTTTGCCTTCGTCATAGTACCCAGCGAAACGTAATCCAAAAGAAGTCACTTCCGCATGCATTCCATGGGTTCTTGCAATGGCTTTTTGGTTTTTATAACGGAGAGCGATATCTTTGAGCGTTTCTAAAAGAGCATTGAAGTTGTGCGTTATAAGATCATTTGCCTTCTTATATAGAAGCGCTAAAGCGGTGTCCACAACATCGGTGGAAGTTAAGCCGAAATGAACAAATCTTTTTTCTTCACCGAGCTTTTCGTCGATGGAACGCGTGAAAGCGACCACATCGTGTTTGGTTATCGCTTCGAGCTCTTCGATGCGAGAGAGATCCACTTTCGCCTTCTCTTTCACTTTTTGGGCGTCTTCTTCAGAGACGATACCAAGTTCGCTTTGAGCTTCTAAAACCGCGATTTCTATGGCTAAATAGGCCTCAAAACGCGATTCATCGCTAAAGACATCCTTCATTTCCGAAGGGGTGTAGCGGGCAATCATTCGAAAATCTCCTTGCGGACGAGGGTTTGATGTTCTTCTGGGCCTACCGAGACAAGATCAATCGAGACCCCGATAAGCTTTTCGAGCGCGTAGACGTAGTCTTTCGCTTCTTTGGGAAGCTCCTCGAAGCTCTTAACGACCGAGATATCTTCTTTCCAGCTTGGGAAGCTCTCGTAATGGACTTCGAGTTTTTCAAGATCGGGCAAAGAAGATGGGAAAGTGTCGATCCTTTTGCCATCTAGACGATATTCGGTCACTACTTGAATCGTGTCCACGGAATCGAGAACGTCAAGAAGCATAATCGCGGCGTGTTTGACGCCACTGATGCGAGCCACATAGCGAAGCAAGGGAGCATCAAGCCACCCCACTCTCCGAGGTCTCCCCGTCACAACGCCAAATTCATGGCCACGGGTACGGATCTTATTAGCGAGTTCTTCGTCAAGAATTTCGCTAGGGAAAGGGCCGCTCCCCACGCGCGTCGAATAGGCTTTAAAAACGCCAAGAACATTATTGACGGCGGATAAAGGAAGCGAGGTATTTTCTGGAATAGCGGTCACCAGCGGCGAGGAACTGGTCACAAATGGATAGGTGCCAGTATCAAGCGAAAGCATCGCTCCTTGGGCCCCTTCGAAGAGGACTTTCTTGCCTTCTTGAAGGGCTTTCCATAAGTAAAGTCCGGTGTCGGTGATATAGGGCTTTAGTTCTTCGGCCTCTTTTAGAAGCTCCTCGTAAAGCGAGTTGAAGTCAAAAGGAGAGACGCCATACGCTTCTAATTCTTTGTTTCGGATCGCTAAGGCCTTTTGAAGTCTTTCTTTAAGATATTCAGGATGAAGCAAATCGCCCACGCGAAGGGCATTTCTCGAGGCACGGTCTTCGTAGCAGGGGCCAATACCTCTCCCTGTCGTTCCGATTTTGTCTTTGGCTAAAAAGGATTCTCGCGCCTTATCTAAAGCGATGTGATAAGGGAGAAGCAAAGTGGCGCGGTCGCTAAGCAAAAGTTTGAAAGAACTAACACCAGCCTCTTTGATGCTCTTAATTTCTTCGAGTAAAGCGCTCGGGTTAACCACCACTCCATCGGCGATCACGTTAGTCACCTCTTTATGTAAGATGCCACTTGGCAAAAGCCTTAAGGCATAGCGCTTATTGCCATGGACCACACTGTGGCCGGCATTATTGCCGCCTTGGGAACGAACGACGATATCGCTACGACTGGCAAAATAATCGGTTATCTTGCCTTTTCCTTCGTCGCCCCATTGCATTCCTTCGATCGCCAAACTCGACATAAAAAAATCCTCCAAATTTCTTATGACGTATTAAGGAGTACTTAATACCTAAATATATTAGGCTCTTTTAAGAAAGATGGAAGATATTCGAAGGGCTATTGGAGGCAAAATCGAGAATATAGATTATTTGTTAAGGCCCCTTTCAAGAGCGCATTTCTTAAGAGCTTCGAAAGTTTCGTCGCTTAAATCGTGCTCGATGCGACAAGCGTCTTTAAGGGCGATTTCCTTTTCGACGCCAATCACTTGAAGCAAGAAAGTCAGAACTTGATGTCTTTCATAGATCTTCTTAGCCACTTTATAGCCATCGGGAGTGAGATAAAGCTGTTGGCGGGGTCCTAAAGCGACGTATCCCCCATTCTCGAGTTTCTTTAAAGCGACGGAAATGCTCGCTTTGCTATAGCCGAAAGAAGACGCCAGATCCACCGCATGGATCTCTTTGAGCCCCGATTCCTCGAGCATCAAAATTCTTTCTAAATAATCTTCAGCAGATTCGTGTGTTTTTTCCATGGCAACCACCTTTGGACAATTGTTTGCAACATTTATGTGTTTGTCAAGGAAAAGGCATTTTAGTTAGTCTCTTTTAACTTTTTCTTGCTTTTCTTATTGGAAGCTCCATAATACGGCTGTTAGCGAAATCTAACTGGAGGGTAGACTATGCCATTATTCATTGCTCCAATTAATGCTGAGCTCAAAATTCTTCGCGTCAATGGAGACGAAAAGATGAAAGGTCATCTTGCGAGTTTAGGAATCGTGGAAGAGAGTACCCTCACGTTACTTTCTCACGAAGCCAGTGGGGTCATCGTCAAAGTGAAAGAATCGCGACTCGCTTTAGATCATGACATCGCATCACACATATTAGTCGCGTGTTAGGAATAAGGAGTTCTCTTAAGCAACTATGGAAGAGAAAGAAAATGAGGTAGGAAGCTCTTTGGTCGTGGGAAGCGAAGCGACCTTAGAAGACTTACCAGTTGGCGCTACTGGCGTCATCGTTAGCGTGGGAGGCGAAGGAAGAATTCGTCGTCGCCTCTTCGATATGGGACTCACCCCAGGATGTGAAGTATTCGTTCGTAAACGTGCGCCTCTTGGCGATCCCATCGAAGTCACGCTTCGAGGCTATGAGCTCACCCTTCGTAAGGACGAAGCGAGCTATGCCATGATGAAAGTCACGGATTTATCGAAAGGAAGCGAGGAAACCAAATGAGCGATAAGAAAATGAATTTTGCCCTCGCGGGAAACCCGAACTGTGGCAAAACAACCCTTTTTAACGGTTTGACTGGCAGTACCGCTTATGTTGGAAACTGGCCAGGCGTCACCGTCGAAAAAAGAGAAGGCACCTATAAAAACAAGAAACTCGGCGATTCCATTATCACCGACCTTCCTGGCATTTATAGCCTTTCGCCTTATTCGCCAGAAGAAGTCATTTCGAGAAACTACATTCTCGATTCGAAACCCGATTGCGTCATTAACGTTATCGATGCGACAAACCTCGAACGTAACCTCTATATGACCACCCAAATCCTCGAGATGGATGTGCCTGTGGTTATCGCTTTGAATATGACCGATGCTTTAGAAGCGCAAGGACAAAGTATCGATGCCAAAGCCCTTTCGAAAAAGCTTGGCGTTCCTGTCGTTTCGATTAGCGCTTTGAAACGCAAAGGCTTAGATGAACTTATGAGCGTGGCTATCGCCACTGCCACTCATCCAAGAAAAGGCCGCGTCATTTGGGAAGCTGGAGAGCTTCAAGAAGCCATCGATAAAGCCGCCAAGGTTTATAGCGATGAAAAGGTTGAAAACCCCGTCTTCCACGCCGTCAAAGCCCTTGAAAAAGATGAGATTGAAATGAAAATCAATCCCGCCCTTGCTCAAAAGGTTCAAGACGAGACCAAAGACGTCACCGATTTCGAGGCCAAGAGTGCTGACTATCGCTACCGCTATATCTCCAAAGAGCTTTCTGGCACCCGCAAAGGCTTTGCCAAGCAAGAAAAGAACAAGCTTTCCTTAAGCGACAAGATCGATAAGATCCTCACCAATCGTTGGCTTGCCTTCCCAATTCTTATTGTCGTTTTCTATCTCATTTTCCAAATCGTCTTCAACGAAGATGTGTTGTACTTAGGTGCGATGGGCGTTGATTTCGGGGATGGATTCCTTGATAACCTCATCCCAATGCCAGGCGCCGAAGCAGTCGATGGGCGTGTGCCTGGGGTCTTCGATGGTCTCTTCTACACCGCCGATGGCTGGAATAGTTTAGGCGTCTTCTTAGCCAACTTGCTTAACGCTTGCACAGGCGCTTTCCAAGCTTGGATCGGAACGCTCTTAGAAGGAGCGCCAGCTTGGGTTGGCGGTTTCATTTGCGATGGCGTCTTAGCAGGTTTATTCGCCGTCATCGGATTCTTGCCACAAATCCTCCTTCTCTTCTTCTTCTTTAGCATCCTCGAAGACAGTGGCTATATGGCCCGTGTCGCCTTCGTCCTTGACCGCCTCTTCCGTCGGTTTGGGGTTTCTGGAAGAGCCTTCTTACCGATGATTATGGGCTTTGGTTGTGGCGTCCCAGCTATGATTAACACCCGCACTCTTGTGAGCGACAAAGAACGCGTTAAGACGATCCGCGTTATTCCATTCTTCTCTTGCAGCGCCAAACTTCCTATCTTAACCGCCGTTTGCGGTGTGTTAGCTTCGAATTTCGGTTTACAAGCTGGGCTTGTGACCTTTGCGATGTACGTTATCGGCGTGGCTATGGCTATTTCGATGGTTATCGTCATGAATAAGACGACGCAACGCGAAAAGGTTGCTCCTTTCGTCATGGAGCTTCCAAGCTACCACCTCCCTCAAGCTCGCGCTTTAGGCATCCATGTTTGGGATAAAGCGAAGCACTTCTTAAAGAAGGCTTTCACGATTATCCTTGTCACCACTATTCTCGTCTGGGTTTTCTCTTCCTTCACTTGGGATTGGAAATTCATCGCCGACTATACTGCCGATGATATCGAAGCCATCAATGCTGCGGGCTTTGTAAGTCTCCAAGCCATGTATGAAAATAGCATTCTTGCTGGCATTGGAAAGCTCTTGCAACCTCTCTTCACGCCATTAGGCTGGGGTATGCAAGCAGGTCCAAACGGTTGGGTTTATAGCGTGGCTGCCATCAATGGTCTTATCGCCAAAGAAAACGTCATCGGTACCCTTGGTACTCTTGGTAACGTCATCGGCAATACGATTGGCGCCGAAGTTGCCGAAGGCGAAGAAATGGCCGCGATCGTTGCCAATACCAACGTCACCACTGGTAGCCTTATCTCCTTCATCATCTTCAACATGCTTACGATTCCTTGCTTTGCGAGTGTTGCCACTGCCAAAGGCGAGATGCCTTCCCACAAAGCTTTCGTTGGAACCATCGTCTTCTGGCTTGCTGTTAGCTATTTAACTGCGAGCGCCTTCTATCTTATGATCGACTACGTTTGGACGATTGGCATCATTCTTCCTGTTGTTGCTCTCCTTATCGTGGGACTCTACTTCTACGATAAAAAGAAAAAGAAAGAAGAAAGCGTCGCCGAATAATTCCTTATGAGTGTTATAGAGATTTGCACAATCGTTGTTGCTGCCGCGATCGTTTTGAGCTATTTCGGAATCGAGATATATCGAAAAATCACCGGCAGACCCTCCATCAATGACGATTGTGCCTCTACGCACAAAGGGAAAGCTCTTATCAAGGCTTATCGAAAGCAGAAAGAAAAAGAACGAAAAGCCCTTGAGAAAGAGGCAAAAAAGAAAAACGAAGAAGGCGCGACGAAATAATCTCGCGCCTTTTCTTTTGGAGGCACTATGAACGACTATTTATTTTTAGCATTAGGCATATTGATTCCTTTCATAGGAACTACCTTAGGTTCTGGAATGGTTTTCTTCTTCAAAAAAGGAATGAACGAAAAGGTCACCAAGATATTGCTCGGGTTTGCGAGCGGTGTTATGGTGGCTGCCTCGATTTGGAGTTTATTGATTCCTTCTATTGAAATGGCTGATTTCGAATCCTCTTGGAAATGGGTACCTGCCTTGGTGGGACTCCTTTTAGGATTCGGCTTCTTATGGATGATAGATGCCCTAACACCACACCAACATCTTGAAAGCGAAGAGCCAGAAGGTTTAAAGAGCCACTTGAGCAAAATCAGCATGCTTCTTTTAGCCGTAACCATCCATAACATCCCAGAAGGGATGGCCCCAGGTATCGTTTTAGCAAGCGCCATCGGCGAAGGAGCTACGATATCCCAGATGAGCGCGCTTGCTCTTTCGATTGGTATTGCCATTCAAAACTTTCCCGAAGGAGCGATAATTTCGCTTCCTTTGCTCAATGAAGGGAAAAGCAAAAAGAAGGCCTTCCTTCTAGGGACTCTTAGCGGCGCCGTTGAACCGGTTGGCGCTATTCTTATGATCCTTTTGGCGGGCGTTCTAAAGCCCATTCTCCCCTACCTTCTAAGCTTTGCGGCCGGGGCCATGCTCTATGTCGTCGTGGAAGAGCTTATCCCCGAAGCGCAAAACGGAAAACATTCCAATCTCGGCACAATAGGATTTGCGGTTGGATTCGCTTTAATGATGGTCCTTGATGTCGCACTTGGTTAGAAAAAGAGCTTCGAAAAGAAGTCTTTTTTCGTATAGGGCTCGCATTTGACGTCTAAAACGCGATAACCGTCTTTCGAAACGCTTTCCTTAAGGGCATCGAGAGAAACGTCTTTCGTGGCCAAAACCTTGGCTACTTTCTTTGGAGCGCTCGCTTTGACTTTCTTTACGCCAGGGACCTTTCGAATGGCATCATTCACATGCGCTTCGCACATCGAACAATGCATGCCGTCGATCGTGAGATATATAAGTTCAAGCACTTCGTTTTCCATTTCTTTTTTCCTCGTCTTTATTCTATCATTTTTCCTTTCTAAAATCCGTTTTTTAGACAAACATTTTTCCAATATATTTCGATAAATCGTTCTCTTTTAAAAGACTCGAAAGGAACGGCGAAATTTTCTCACTTGACGTGCCTTCTTTTCACATTAAAATACGCATGATTGTTAGGAGGCGAACGATGTTTAAGTTGCTTAAAAATCTAAGGTGGAAAGATTGGATTGGAATCGTCGTCACATTGGGACTTGTCGTCCTCAGCGTTTGGCTTGAGCTCTTAATCCCAGATTATATGGGTTCCTTATCGAAGAACCTTCTTTCTCAAAGCACCGACATGTCCCTTATTTGGAAAGATGGGGGCATGATGCTTTTGTGTGCCGTGGCGACGTGCCTTGATATGTGCGTTGTCTATTTCATTAGCGCCCGCGTAGGTTCGAATTTCTCTAAAACCCTTCGCTCCAAGCTCTATGCGAAAGTGCAAAGGCTTTCGGAAAAAGATATCGAGAACTTTAGCACCGCTTCATTAATCACTCGCACCACGAACGACATCAACCAAATCACCCAACTTCTAACCATGGGAATGTCTCTGATTTTTAAAGCGCCTATCATGGCTATTTGGGCTATCTTCAAGATCTTAGGAAAAGGAAACGACGCTTGGACGATTGCCGTTGGCGTCGCCGTCGCCTTCCTTGTGGTCATGATTTCGATTTTAGGCTCCTTGGTCCTACCGAAATTTAAACTCATCCAAACCCAAATCGATAAGGTCAACGCGATGTCGCGCGAAGATATTAGCGGCCTTCGCGTCATTAAGGCATTTAACGCCGAACGCTATCAAGGCGCGAAATTCGATAAAGCAAATGAAGCCTTAACGAAGACAAATATCTTTACCGGCCAAGTGATGAATGCATTAAACCCCGTTATGAGTGCCATTATGTCAGGCCTCCCAGTCGCTATCTATTGGATTGGCGCCTATAGCATCCATGAGGCAAACGCCATCGATAAGCTTGAGATATTCTCCAACATGATGGTCTTCTCAAGCTATAGCGCTCTTGTTATCATGGGCTTTTTGATGCTTGTCATCGTCTTTATGATTGCGCCACGAAGCTTCGTTGCCGCTAAACGCGTCAATGAAGTTCTTAACGCCAAGGATAGCATCGAAGAAGGAACCTTTGCTAGTTCTACGGAGGAACAAGGAGAGCTCGAATTCAAAAACGTTTCCTTTGGCTACGACAACGAAGACAAGACCATCCAAGAAAACGTTCTTACCAATATATCTTTTAACGTCAAAAAAGGAGAGACGCTTGCCATCATCGGCCCAACAGGGAGTGGCAAGAGCTCCTTGGTTCGCCTAGCGATGCGTTTCTATGACCCAAAAGAAGGAGAGATCCTTTTAGATGGTCATTCCTTAAAGGAATATAACTTCCACACTCTCTATAACAAAATTGTATTAGTTCCGCAGAAAGCCGTTCTTTTTAGCGATACCATCAAAGGGAACATCCTCTATGGCCAAAGCGATGGCTATAACGAAAAATCCTTGCAAAAAGCCCTTCGAATTTCCCAAAGCGAAGAATTTGTCGCGAAGAAGGAAAAGGGTTTAGAAAGCGAAATCGAGCAAGGTGGCAAAAACGTTTCAGGTGGCCAAAAGCAACGTTTGAGCATTGCGCGCGCGTTAGCTAGAAACCCTGAGATTTTGATATTGGACGATAGTTTAAGCGCGCTTGACTTCAAGACCGATTTCGAAGTGCGAAAGGCTTTGAAAAACGAATATCGGGACACCACTAAAATCATTGTCGCCCAACGCGTCGGTTCGATTAAAGATGCCGATCAAATTCTCGTCCTCGACGAAGGAAAGATCGTCGGATTAGGAAAACACGAAGAACTCTTAAAGAATTGTTCTCTCTATCAAGAGATAGCCAAGAGCCAATTAAGCAAGGAGGAATTAGAAAAATGAGCCCAAGTCCTATGAATGCAAATAACAAAAAAGTTTCCTTCAAAGAGTCTTTTAGCGGCCTTAAGAAACTTGCTATCTATTCGAAAAAAGCTCTCCCTGCCGTTTTAATTGCCATCATCTTTGCAAGCGCCGGGGCGGTTTTAACGATACTCGGCCCTAATTATTTAGGAGATATCACCGATCTCTTGCAAGAAGGTGTCGGCAAGGAGCTCCAAGGCGTTGGTTCCATCGATTTAGACGCGATTGGGCATATTTGTCTCCTTCTCATCCTTTTCTATAGCTTAAGCGTCGTCTTTACCTACGTTCAAAACTTCATCATGACTCTTGTCTCGAACGTCATTAGCAAGAAGCTTCGAAAAGATATCAATGAAAAGATTAACCGCGTTCCTTTAAAGACCATCGAAAGCAAGGAAGCGGGCGATATCATGTCTTTGGTAACCAACGATGTCGATCTTATCGGTCAATCATTGTCGAATAGCGTTGCCTCCTTCGTTTCAAGCACCGTTCAACTAATCGGGGTCACCATCATGATGTTTGTGACAGAATGGCGTATGGCCTTAACCGCGATAGCAGCGACTTTATTAGGTGGAATCGCCGCGATGGCGATTCTCTTAAAGAGTCAAAAATACTTCACCGCTCAACAGGTGGCGGTTGCTAAAGTAAATGCGCATGTCGAAGAAATATACGGCGCTCATAGTGTCGTCCGTGCCAATAATGCGGTCGAAACGAATATCGCCGACTTCGAAAAACGCAACACCGAGCTTTATAACATGAACTGGAAATCGCAGTTCTTGGGAAGCTTAGCGATGCCTTTAATGAACTTCATTGGGAACTTCGGTTATGTTGCCGTATGCGTTGTTGGTGCATTACTTATCAGCAATAACATCGGAACGCTTGCCTTAATCACAAGTTTCATGCTTTATATTCGTCTTTTTAGCTCGCCATTAACCACCATCGCGCAAGACTTCCCCTATCTCCAGCAAAGTGCCGCTGCGGCTATGCGTGTCTTTAGCTTCTTAGAAGAGCAAGAAGTGAGCGATGAAACGAACCTTCACGAAGAAATTTCTCCGAAAGACGTCAAAGGCGAAATTGTCTTTGACCATGTCCGTTTCGGCTATGAAGAAGGAAAACCCATCATCAAAGACTTTAGTGCGAAGGTCTTACCAGGACAAAAAGTCGCAATCGTTGGGCCAACGGGGGCTGGCAAAACAACCTTGGTGAACCTCTTAATGCGCTTCTATGAGATTTGGGATGGTTCTATCACAATCGATGGCATCAATACCAAAGACCTTAAGAGAGAGAACGTCCATTCTCTCTTCGGCATGGTTCTTCAAGACACTTGGCTCTTTGATGGAACGATTCGCGAAAACCTTAAATTCAATCACCCTGAAATTCCGGACGAAGTTATGAAGGGCGATGCCAAAATTTGTGGCGTCGACCACTTCATTAAGGCGCTCCCCCATGGCTATCACACCATTTTGGATAACCGCTTAGAAATGAGCTCTGGGCAAAAGCAACTTCTCACGATAACGAGAGCCATGATTCAAAATGCCCCGATGTTAATCCTCGACGAAGCGACATCGAGCGTTGATACCAGAACCGAGCTTGTCATCCAGAAGGCGATGGATGAGCTCACAAAAGGAAGAACCTCTTTTATCATCGCTCACCGTCTAAGCACCATTAAGAATGCGGATTTGATTCTTGTCCTTAAGGATGGGAACATTGTCGAAAGTGGCACCCACGCCTCTCTTCTTTGTGAAAATGGAGCGTATGCCGAGCTCTATAATTCACAATTTGCTTCAACGGCCGAATAAAATCTTAAAAACCCTGCAAAACCTCATTCAAAGTGAGAAATGCAGGGTTTTTATACGCAATCCCATCAATTGACAATAAGGTGGAAGCGGTTAAAAAGCCGGCTCGTTAATTTTCGATTGGATAGCTTCGAAGAATTCTTGATTACCGTTTTTAAGCGCAACAAGCAAAGGGTAAAGGTTTCCAGCCGGGAGTTTATTTTTGTAATCTAGAGATAAAGACGATGCATTTTCAAGCAATTTATCGTAAGGGTATGTTTCGTAAATAATGGATTCCTTTAAAAGAGCAAGTTGCCAATGGTTAGCGTCGTAATAGTATTTGGCCCCACCCTTCAAAGAGTTCGTTCCTTCTTTTCCGATGTTCGGCCAATATTTATGAATTAAGGCCGTATTAGCCTTCTTCGATGTCGATTTCAAAGCAATCTCATCAAGAGAATCTGCCGCTAACAAAAAATATTGCAAGATGTTTGGGTTGGTGCAAAAGCTAATCGCATCAACCACCGCCTCATCCCCAAAGATCGATAACAATTGTCTTCTCACTATAGAATAAGGAGAACCTTTCTCACCAACCCTATCATCAACATCATAAACACAAATAGCCGCGTCGAAAGAATCGCCTTCGCGAAGGGATAAAAGTAAAAAATCGGAAATGTTTCCAAACCCACAAGCATTTTCTACTTCTAAATCAAAGTTTTTATGAGTCCCGACCGTTTTAACCACTTCGAAAAACGTCTCTTCTTCGTTCCCTTCCACTATTATCTTAATTTTAAAACGCCTCATTAGTCCTCATTCCTCAAAGTAGATAAATATTTAAGAAAATTGGGAGATGGAACATATCCGAATTCGCCTCGATTGTAATGGCTTAACAAATCTTCGGCGCTTCTCGGACCGCCTTCCGCAACCGGCGCATCTTTTAAACAAAAGAGGCGACTGGTTAAATCAGCATTTCGGAAGGAGAAATAAACCTGATCTTTTCGCATCATGAATTTACAGGCGATGAGTTCCAAATCGTGCGCCGTAAACAAGAGCTGCCCTTTCTCGTTGGCGAAGCTATTGAACGAGGCAAGAATGGCCCTTGATAGTTTGAAATGCAACCCATTGTCAAGTTCATCGACAATGAGCGTTTTCCCATCCACGATGGCATCATAAATATAGGAAGCGAGCGCTTCGATTTTTTTAGTGCCAGTCGAATCGAAAAGAATGGAAGGAACTGCTTTTTCCTTATATTTTGTGAAAAGGCGAAGCTGATCAAGAACATCAATCTTGCTTAGAACTCCCTCACTAATAGTTTCCCCTTTGGGTCCTTTGAAAGCGTCGTTTTCATCGTAATAAAAATCTTCTACAGACAAATCCGATTTTTTAACGAATTCCAAAACAAACTTCTTTTTTCTCTCGTCTTTTCCTTTTAACACACCAATCGTTCTTTCGATGGGGATGTTAAAGAGCTCGAGAGTAACAATGGAATCCGCAAACTCTTTAAAGGAAGCTAGATATGGCTTGAGGGAAGAAAAGACTTCGTTATCCAAGGAAGCGCTATATAAAAAGGGCTTCTTTGCAGGGAAAAATGTTAAAAACTGCGTCAAATCTTCACCGAACATTTTCAAAATTTTCTTTTCAAAGTCTCTCACATAAACGTTTTTGAAAGTGGGATTCCCAGTTTCATGGAATATCACTTCATCAAGAGACTCCTTCAAGAGATTATGATTTTCGCTATCGTAAGAAAAAGAGTACTCCAACCAATTTTTGTCGGTATCCGTTTTAAAAGTGATAGAAATATCGCTCACAGGAGAATCGCCGAAAAGATTTCTATTAAAAGATAAATTTTCTTGGCCACTCATAAGGCTTTTAAGGAGTGAGAAAAGATGCAATACATTGGACTTGCCAATGTTGTTTTGACCATATAGAGCGATCGACTTTAAAACGTTTCGGTGAAGGATATTGAAATAGTTAGAGCCGAGTTTTTTGATGCGCTTATCAGCAGAAAAAGACAAGAGATTGCTCTCCTTAAACATCTTATAGTTATTAAACTTCAGTTCCAAAATCATGGCGGTGCTCCTTGGCACCGTGATTTTAACATATTAATTTTATATTTTGTGCATTTTTATTGCATAGTTTATATTAGACTAATACCAAAGGCTCTACGCCGTTGCCTGCGTGACAAAGCCATTAAATTCCCACATCTTATTTGTTGCATTGAAGCTCAACTTTACTTTGTCGTATTTAGAAGAGTCTGCATAAAGTTTCGTGCTGTTGTTGGAGCAAAATTTTCGAATGCTAGCAGTGACATTCGAATATGTTGTACCCGAATTTAAAGAATCCAGAATAGGAACAAAAACACCTTTGTAGTTCAAATAGTAAGTATTGGCCGCTTTAACGATTTGATTATTTAATTCTCCTTCGACGATGGTGGGTTTAACGTCATAGTCAGTTAAAGAATTTTGATTTCCAGGAGCACTACCGTCCTTTAAGAAATCGTTTTTGGTCCAAAGGAAATATTTCTTGCCGTTTGAAGCATTAAATAGTCTCGTAACCGAATCGAAGGTTCCTTTTAAATTGAGACTAGAATCTTTTATAAAAGCGGCGCCGTTAGATATCAGTGGTAAGACGTTAAAGGAGGTTATTAAATTATAACTAGATTTGTAGGTGGTATTATCGCCATCAAACCAACGGCTTCCATTTTGCTCACCTTTAATATCATAAGTTTGTACAAAATTAGAATTTATTATCGATTGAATGGTCTTTTTCGAGAAAGAAATAGGTCCAGAAATTAAATATTTATAAGAATCTGGCATATCGCGGATTTTGACATCTCCTAAAATCATATGATTCGAAGCTTTTGTGTATTTCCAATAGTCGGAGCATGTATAAACTCCAGTATTTTGCTGAAAATGGGTTTTCCCATTAGCATTATAGGAATAAAAACTTCGATCATAGGCCATTAAGCTGCCGCGATTCCGTGTCGATTCCCCTTTGATGTAAACATCTAAATTAATAACAACAACGTTTATTGCCATTTTGACATCTTCATATTTAACTAAATCGCCCGGGTCAAAAATCAGCGTCGTTTCCTTTTGAGTCGCCAACGAAGAGCCAGGAAGCAATATCATCTTCGCTTTCAAAGTTAAAGAGTGTCCGTTTGAAACCGCCACATCAAAGAAGGGAGGGATCGACACCCCAACTCTTGCCCAATCTATCGAAACTTCTTTTTTAACGAGACCTTTAAAATTAATGGTCGTGTTTAAAGGAATTTTGCTATTCAAAATAACGTCAGTATTAAAAATATACTTGTAACGGTAATAATACATCTTCAAATAGACTGTATTGCCGCCTTGACCTGAAGTTTGTGAAGGATAGAGATTGGTATTTATATAAGGTATGATTTTAAAACAATCGTTCTCCGTTTTTTTGTCTCCCCACGAAAAAACCGATGAACCTGCTTCCCCTATAATATTCGCATAAATATTGCTGATTCCGAGGCTTCCTAAATCAAGCTTTAAATAAGCCGTTACAGTCGTTCCGTGCATGGCGACAACAGGAGCTTCGATATAAGCGAACCGGTATTCGTCAAAGGGAGATTGTCCTTTACCATAGCCATAGGTCATCTGGTTCCCGCCACGGCCATCGGTCACAGTCAACAGACCCACAATTTTCCCTTTGTTTTTGATAAGAATCTTGCCTCCACCAATTCTATCTACGATTGATCCGTAACAATTAACCGTTCCACCATCGATAATCAAATCATGTCCATTTAAATCAAGTTGAGTGTATTCCCCTATGATTTGTGAAAAAGTTCCACTCGAGGAAACTCCACCCACTTTAGCACCAATATTAAGAGTTCCTTTCACCGTAAGATCACCATTAAGGCGCACCATTAGGGAGCAATGATTTGTACCAATATATTGGTTGTTATAATAATCCAAAGCAACGTTTGCTTGGGAATCGCGGTGGCTAGAGCCGTCACCATCCTCTATGGCACCGGTATTAGGCGATGGACACACCTTGTTATCCGAATAGACAAAATTAATGGTTGTGCCACTAGCGACGGTTGCGTCATTGATATAGTCAAAGCCACCAGCCGTTTCATAGACGAAATCGGAGAAAATATCATAGCCACTTCCCGAACCACCTTTTCCGCTGTCATAAATAGCATATGTTCCTGAAGTTTTTCCATTTAAAAACTCAGACAACGAAGAGCGGCCTTCACAATATTTAAGATAAATTGATGTATTGGCTTTAATTGGCTTGCTGAAATCGAAAAGAGTGCTATAGGAGGAATCAGAAAAATATGTATATTTTTCAAAACCGGCTACAGGTAATTCAAATGGTTTGATAAAAGAGTTGCGAGCTACTCTCAAAGTAGTTGAAGAATGATTATCAACAGGTTTTTCTTTTGTCTTTACAACCGTTTTGGTCCACGAAAACCACGCTACAGTATAAGTAAATTGGAAAGTTGGTGGAACCCAGCTAATTCTCTCGACTTTAGGTTTCTCGACAACCTTTTTTTGTCGATAAGTTATTGTAATGGTTTCAGAAAGATGATCTTCGCTTAGGGAATTTTTGGTTTCAATCACGTTTAAAGAACCGACAGGATCATTCTCATGGTATGTGTTTGACCATTTTGTGTCGCCTTTTTCGGTTAATGTCGGATCAACAAATCTTCCAGTTGCCTCATCCTCGACCGGTTCACTCGTAACAGGGGACGACTCCGTGATTTTATTCGATTGGAGTCTTGTGTAAATACTAACGATGCACTCATCATCATTTTTTGTTTCGATAGCGGAGGTCTCATTCAAATAAATCCAATCCGAAAATGCCACGGGCATCAGCATGGATAATAAGAGGACTATTAGCTTTGTGATATTGTTCTTCTTCATACCCACTATCCCCTTTGACGATTCAAACTGACGGAAAAGGTGAACGAAAGAGTCTTATAACTCTCAAAAGAGAAAGAATCCTTCAATTCAAAAGGAAGATAAACGTTATAGAACGTGTATTCATCCTCACCTTTTATGGAAAACGTTTTGGTAAACTCCAAAAGAGAATTTTCCCCTTCTTCATACAAAAGAGTTCTCGACGATACCAATCCATAATTCTTATCCGCTCCTTTGGAATAAGAAGATTGAAGCTCGTTAGATTTAAAGGTGTATTCTGGATTGTCCTCGAGGCTAAATACAAATTCCGATGGAACGACTACATTGGTGTTATCGCTTGAAAACATATCGAAATCATTTTGCGTCTCGTAAGAAACGTTAATATCGATCCAAAGCTGCGATGGCTTCGGCTTTAATTGATTAATTGCTTTTTCAAGTTGTGAGGAACAGAGTTTGATGCGGAAACCCAAGCGAGAACTCGTGCAAACGTCTTGAACATTCTCACCATCAACGATAGAAAAATACTCAAACGCGTATTCGCTGTCGAAAACGTAATAAATATTGTCTTCGATTGTAATATTTTCCTTTACATTCCCTACGGATGTAACAACATTCGCCGATGCATTGGAAGCGCCAATAGAGCCCGTAACGCAACTTGAAAAACCTACCGAAACAAGAGAGATATTACTTAATAGTAATAACCCCCCCCGAAATTCTTCGAGAAACATTTCTTCAAGCGCGTCCCAACCGATTTCATACGCGCATTTTATCACTTGGCATTTCGCTATCGCAAAGACTTTGAAAAGTTGTTTTCTAAAGAATGTTCAAGAAAGAAAGACAAAAGCTATAAAGATTAAAAGCAAAAGGAAATTTCATTGGGTTTTTGCAAAGTTTTTATGGGAAATAGACGAGATATGCAAGCGAATTTGAATTATTTCTTATCGAAGTGTAACAACATCAATAACACCAAGTCAAAAAATAGGGTAAAACCATTCCATTACAATTTCAGTAAACGCATTTTTATAAAAGGCTCTATGATTGCATTATTCGAACTTCTCTCCGAGGAGTCTTCTAATTGTCTCAAAATCGGGACCGCGAAGAAGAGGCAAAAAGGGAGCGACAAAAAGTTTTTGTAATTTGGAGCAAATACTTTGCTTGCTGGACCTCATAAGCAAAAAGCCGCATAGCCCTTTATAATTCTTTCGCTTACAAACGATTGGAAGGAGCTAAGCAGCAATGTCTTTTATACGTTTTTCCTCGATGACGGACGAAGAGGCCGCCTCGTTCATCGAAAAAAGACTTGAATTCGTTCGTTAGGTCCGAATTCGAGAAGGCCACTTCGTAATGGGCTTAGAGATCTATCGGAACGGCTAGTACGAAAGGATCTTAAAAAACAAGTTGGATCTTGCGGCCATCATAAGAAGTGAAATCCCCTATTTTGATATGCAACGTTTTAACGAAATTCTTAAGAAAATGGAGTCTTTACTTCTTGACAGATAAAATCATAAAAAAGCTACTAGGTTTTAAGCTTTAGCACCATGTTTCTTATTTTTTTACCAAAGTCAGGTTGCCAAATGACTTCATTGGAAAGAAAAAATCTATCGACATGGATCTTGCATAACATTCTTTGATAATTCTTTTTAAAAGCGATCTGATTGTATTTATCAGAAATTAATTATGATTAAGCCCTTATCTACCTAAAAAAGCCTCGATCCTAAGGATAGACATCAAGGCAATTAATTTAATGGCTTTTCTCTACCATTAAATCCTATAAGAAATAGAAAACTTATTTTCTTTTAAGCTTTTTACGATTCGTATAGATAAATCCGGATAAAATCCCTAACGAGATCAAGAAAACGATAACAAAGATAGAATAATCGTATCCGTTATTCAGGCTAAGCAAAGATCCTAATTTCATTTCGTTTTTGACATATAGATTCGAAACAGAATCAAAAACATCACCATTAGCTGATGCCCATGCATCCAGTCTTAATTTTGCATCTGAGAATGTCGTTGCATTTAAGAAAGCAAATCTACCTTCCTCGCTCATGGAATTATAGGCGGATTTTGCCGTTTTATAATAATGATGTTCATCATCATTACACCACCCCAAGTTTTCACTATAATCCATCATATGCATATTATTATTTACGAATGAATTTGCTGCAAAAATGCCACCATCTGTCACTTGGGTCGATTGATTTTTCCAATCAAGATAAACGTTTGTAGGAGTGCTAGAAATCTCTAATTCATCCACGTCCACGACATTTTGAAGATTTTCATCCTCGGTCCAGCGATACCATTTGTAATCTATTTCCCCAACAGTTTTAGTTAAATCTTTGCCATAGGATTTATGTTCTATGCTGCCTGGCCTTAATGTGAAACATTTATTTCCGATAAGATCACGATAAGTCGCCTTCACCGTGTCTATATCCATATAATTCAACGTTCCATAGGAAGAATAGAATTCTTTGACTTCGTCATCGCTTAAACCGCGATTGAAGATATTCATATCATCAATGCCAATGCCGTTTCGATAGGTTTGGCCATATGCATCCTTACGATTAAATCCACGATGAATGCAAAATTCTGTATCAGAATTATTGAGCATGATAGCTAAAAGATTTCTATATTGATCTAATGAGAGTTTGTCGCCTTGATTAGAAACTAATCTAGTTGAGCCTGCATAACTAGCAATTTTCGTATCGTTTTTAAAAACTGAAAAACCATTATCCACATCAAAAACATAGGAAATCATCTCCCAATCTTTTGACATAAATTGGGCGTTGCCGTTTTCCATTTTGTAGAGTGCCGTCCTTTTTGTTGTGGATGGGGAAAAGAATTGATGTTTCGAAATATTGTTAATGTCAGTATCAGTTTCAGCTTTTTCTGAATAATAATAAAGACCACCTATTCCTAAATCTAAACCGACAATTTCTCCAGAAGTAATTGATTTGCTTCTAAAGGAAAAAATACCTTCGTAGTTTCCGCATAATGTTCCACTAGCGGTATCGTTTGCCCAACGGTTGCTCTCTTGATTCGTATTCTTAACCCAATAGGAAATAGTTAAAGATTGATTTTCTGGTGTACAAGATAAGTATTTATATCCTTCTTCATCAATCGTATAAACAGGCCCTTTTAGCCTGCTGCCCGAACTATGTTTTGCATACGAAAAACCTTGGGCAACCCCCGTTGGTTCATCATAAATATTAGGCAATGACATATCAGAATACTCATAGTCATTAGACAATTTTAATCTAGTAGCAACTTCTTTTCGTCCGTTAGCATCATAACGATAAATATTGGTTCCACCGCCACTAACCCCGCTAAATTCCTCGCCATCCCAATTAAAGACAATGTCTTGTTTAAAATTAATTATGCCTTCTGCTTTCACTTCCATTTCTTGACTTGGTGAAATAGAAGCAATACCACCGGCAAAGATGAAACAACCTAATCCTAGCAACAACTTTTTCATATTAAATGACCTCCTTGTAATAGTTACCGTTTATCTTAATTTTGGATATCTCAATTCGCCCGTTAAGTCCGGAATTAAATCCAATATATTTCCCAAAATCATTATTGGTTGAGACATATTTAAGGTGTCTACCTAGAACTCCATCAACATAAAGTTCAACGCTTATGGTTTTGCTATCAATAAAATGATAGATGGATTTTAAATGATAGGTTTTGCTATCATCATCCATAACTTGCAAAGCATCACCATGAGCAACTTCTGTTCCATATTTCCAATTTAAGGTCTTATTTTTGACGTTTTCCTCGGTATTATCAATCGCGATGCCCCCGATTTTGCCTGTCTTTAATCTTCCAATCAAGGCAAGCGCGCCTACGTTATAAGGCTCGTCATCGTCCAAAGAACAGCCAAATAAAATCCCTTGTCCTGTACTTCCTTCGTAATTAGAAGACTTAAAGTCAAATTCCACTTCGGTGCCGTCAATTAATTCGAAATTCTTAATAATAAAAGTTTCGTTATCTTTTACTCCTTTTGAAGCAAAAATAGGAAGATCGTCGCTATCTTTGCTAATGTCAAATTGCCCTCTAGTAACTAGATAGGTGTTGATACAATTTTCTGCTTGGATTCCAATATCATTAATTTGAATATTGCTAATGGCCATGCTTCCATTGATGCCTGACATCAAACCGATATATTCTCCATCATAATGGTCGCTTAGACACAAAGTTCCGGCGTATTTTTCATTCACATAAGCTTTAACATTCCATCCATTTTCTCTATCAATAAGTAAGGAAATGCGATAAGTTTGATTACTATCGTTCATGGGGTTAGACTCTAAAGAACCGTGGGAGATTTGGTTTTCTAAAGACCCTTTATAAATATCAAGCAATCCGATGTTCCCATCTTTTGTCCTGCCCACGCAATAGAAGCTTTCATTAGGTTCGCTCCAAATGATGGAATTAGAAGAATTACCAAATACAATCCCTTGGCTGGAAGCACCATTAAAACGGCCATCCACGTTTAAATCAAACGATATTCTTCCTGAGCCGCTAAATAACTTTTCTTTGAACATCAAAGAGGATTTCGTAGATGCATTTCTAAAGGTGTAAATACCGTTTTCATCTTTTGAAATATCAAAATCCCCAAGCCCTTTCACCACTTCCGTTTGTATAAAAGAAGAAGGGACGTCTGGTCGTTTTGTAATTGTTTTTTCTTCTTCGCTTGGATTAGCGCTCACCCCAATAGAAGAAGTCTTGTATTCTTCTTTGAGGATAGATTTTCCAAACGTCGCATCGTAGGCCGCTTGCTGCAAGATATCTTCATAAGGGACATCAAATACTTTTAATCCAATAGGAGATCTACCAAACACCGTTGCATAGAAGACGTAGGCGATTAAATAGGTGCCATAATCACTAGGATGATAATTGTCCGCATCATAAAGATTAATGATGTTGCTGTAGTTGGTATAAACATCGTAAAAAGCGGTTCCAACATGACAAACAGGCAAATGCAATTCATCAGCGATTGCTTGATAGGCGGCAATATTTTTCTGAGTGTGCGATTCATTGCTCATCTTATACCTATCTAAATCAGGACTAGCAGAATTTCTCCCCCAAGTTTCATAAAGAATGCCTTTGGCGCCGGACTTTTTTACCTTTTCGTAAACCGCTCTTACCCCATCATAAAACAATTCTTTTTTAATCACAGGATTCATAGATTGTTCTTGCATGAAGACAAGGTCATAAAAACCTTTGTTTGATAGTTTTTCTTCAACTTTGGCGCCGTCAGGATTACTAGAATCCGCATGTTGAAGAAGCGAATATCCTCCTGTAGTAACAGAATCGACTCGCACATCGATATTAGCAGCATTCGCGATTTTCTTGAATTTCATGAATGTTGTTTTTTCGATTTCTCGATTTGGTTTGTCGTAATTGTAATCAGTATAAAAAGTATAGGAATTTCCAATAAACAAAATATTCAATTTAGAATCGTCCTCGAAAAGACCGGTATTGTAATGCTTTTGCATTTCTTCTCCACATTTGTCACATCTATTTACGGTATAGCCTTTTTCTTCTAAAGAAGGAGCAACATCCACTTTTACAAATTCATGCTCACAAAAAGATGACGAAGAATCTCTACTAGATTCTAACTCCGATGAAACGGAGTTCCCGCAACTAGTCAAAGACATCGCTAGAGGCAAAAAGAAATAAAATACTTTCTTCACCGTTTCATCTCCTTCTTGAATAAATTAACTGCAGAAGGCAAAACTGGATAATCATCGACCATTTCAAAAGTATCGATGACGGCATGGGTCGCCATCCATCCGCCTTTGCAGTCTTCATTAAATAAATGATAGGCAAAATAAAGTTTTCCATCGGGTGAATTTTGGATAAAGGATGCATGTCCAGGGCCAAGAGCCTCTTTGTTCCTTTTCATTAAAGGTTCTTTAGATTTAATCCAAGATTTTTTATCAAGTATATCTCCACCGCTAAAAGTCAATAATCCCAAGCAATAATCATCACTCCAAGATCCGGAAGCGCTATAGCAAATGTGAATATGGTTTTCACCATAAATTGCCATCGGGCCTTCATTGATATATGGATGATCGTTTTTTCCTTCGCAGCCTAATCTTTCCCAATCTAGTTCTGGCTTAGAAATTTCAACTGGTTTCCCAGAAAGTTGCCATGGCTTATCCATTTTTTGAATAAAGATTTTTTGCATGACGTTTTCTTTTTGATCCCATCCAGACCAAACGAAATATTTTTGATGGTTGTAATCTAAAATTGTGCCATCAATCGACCAATATTCATCGCATCCTTTCACAAGCCCTAAGTTCGTATATTTCTTTAATGGGTCGTTAGAATTGTTGCATAAACAATACATACGGTGATTGAAATTATCGCCATCATCTAACGCTACGTAGATATAGCAAACTCCATCGATAATATGAAGTTCGGGTGCCCAGACTTCCTTGTTGCATTTAGCATTGTTTTCATCCCAAACTAGGTTTGGTTCAGCATTACAAAGTTTTTCAATCTCTTTGGATTTTTTCATCCAAAGTTTTTCGTATTTGGCAAAAAGATAATAATAGAATCCGTCATGGTAAAAGATAAAAGGATCGCGTGGATTTATCTTTTCATCCGTTGTGCCAAGATAGATGGGTTTATGTGTCATTAGAATATCGTCCTTTCTGTTTCTTTGTCGAATAGGTGGATTTTTTTATGTTCCAAACGGAAATGTTTCATTTCTTTCATATCCCCAATTTCATCAATAGAGACTTTGGAAAGAAAATCGTTTCCCCCAAATGGGAAATGCAAATAGTATTCATCTCCTAATAGTTCTGAAATATCTATTTTCCTGCTAAAATCAAAAGAAGATTCATCTATTTTTATATCTTCAGGCCTCACTCCAAAAGTCAGCTCGTGTTCTATGCCTTGGTTAACTTTTATAACGGATTCAAGCTCAGTTTTTGCTTTTGTTAATTCCTCTTCCAGCTGGATTTTCTTAGAATGCTTGTCGTGCTCATAGCGCATCTTTTTTAAGCCTTTGAGTGAAGCGCAACGCTCTTTTTCTATAGCAAGATCGCCATCAAGCCTTTTAATCATTTCCTTTAATTCTTGTTCTAAATTTTGATAGAACAAGTCATGTTTATGAACTTCCTCCTTGCTTAAAACTAGTTCATATCCATCCGAAAATTTTATTTTGTCTTCTTTATAGATTCCTGTTGCAAAATTCATGGCAGGCGAGCCAATGAAAGAAGCGACAAATTTATTAGATGGATGATGATAGATTTCAAAAGGAGTACCAGCTTGTTGGATAAGGCCATGGTTCATAACAACAATTCGATCCGCCATAGTCATGGCTTCAATCTGGTCATGGGTAACATAAATGGTTGTAGCTTTGATCCTTTTATGCAACTTGACAATTTCACTTCGAGTCGAAACTCTCAATTTAGCGTCAAGATTAGATAATGGTTCATCCATCAAGAATACCTTCGCATCACGGACAACCGCTCTTCCTAGGGCCACGCGTTGCCTTTGTCCACCGCTTAAGGCTTTAGGCTTACGGTCGAGTAAATCTCCTATTTGCAATATGTCAGCTGCTTTCTTAACGCGCTCATCGATCTCTTCCTTGGAATACTTCTTCACCTTTAAAGAAAACGCCATATTGTCGTAAACGGTCATGTTTGGATAAAGGGAATAGTTTTGGAAGACCATGGCGATATCTCGATTCTGAGGAACGATGTCGTTAGAATATAAGCCATCGATATAAAGCTCGCCCGAAGAGATTTCCTCTAACCCCGCAATCATTCTTAACGTTGTAGATTTGCCACATCCCGATGGCCCAACAAAGGCCACGAATTCATATTGGGCGATCTCAAGGTTAAAATCTTTCACCGCTTGGACGTCTTTATCATAAAACTTGTTGACATGAAGCAAGGCAACATAGTTTTCAATGACATCGTCGTTTTTCTTTACTTCGGCAGAAAGTTTAGAAGAATCTAACGTTTCATTGATTTCATTCCTGGTTTTATTCTCTATTTTTTCCATCATTTTTCTCCCTGACTTTCTAATCTTGTAAAGCATGGATTTTTAAAGTCTGCCGTATGGTTCATCGTAATCATTCCTACGTTAGTTATTTCGTCTTCAAACCCGTTATCAAATTCGTAAATAAGTTGATCGTTCACGTAGTATTTGGAATGGTTATGGTTTCGAACAATCTTCATTTCGATATAAGAATCGAAATCAAGGTCATTTTTATCAAAAGGGCCCACCCAATTCCAATTCCTATTACATTCATCCACGTTCCCACTTACGAAAGAAATCTGCTTATTTTGGTGATCTTTATGAGGGTCAAGCATCAAGGAATTTATTTTTTGATTGCTTTGCTCTAATAAACCAATTTTTGGATAATCATCATCTAATAAAACGTCACCTATCTTGACATTTGCTTTAAATTCATAATTGTTTCCAGAATAATTCGCAAGCAAGAAAGAATCGTGTTCTCCAATAGAAGAAACCTCATCTTTAGAAAGAACAACAAAGCCTCCGCTAGAAAGAGGGATATTAACAAGATCTAAGCCCTCACATCGATTAACTATGGGCTCTAAATCAAGGGAATATGAAATACGGCGATACCTGGCATAATAATTCATTGTTAATAAATAAACGCCGCAGGACTTGCCATTTAAAACACTAGCGGAGGTTTTATAAACCAAGATGCCATTTTGTAAAAAATAGATTAAATCCTGATTTCTTATAATCTCTAATTCGACCGAATCGAAAGAATGCTTGCCACCCCAAACTATAGGAGCTTCTATCCAATTCCACACCCCATTATCTTTATTTACAATAAGAGTTTCGTAATTGTTTTTTTCACCTCTCGGGTCTAATAGAAACGCCAAAGTGTTCGCTTCATTTTTAAGGGCGATTCCTACTTTTGGTGTTTTATCGTTATTGAGGCTTTTGACACATTCAATTTCAACTTTGGCATCGAAAACTTTTGAATCTTCAAAATTGATTTTCGCATACTGGTCATAACAGCCATTTTGAATTGTTTCACCAGTCTTTTGGTCTAAGATTTCATAGCCAATATCGGTAAAATCGGTATTAAGGAGATTGTCGCCTTGTTCTTTGTAGACTCGTTGGCCAAAGAATGGATAACGATCAACTTCGGTCATGGCAATATGGTTATAAGAATCCCATTTGTATGCTCCTGAAATGCAACCTTCTGCATTTACAAGGGCAGGGAGAATTGATAAGCCTTGCGGATTATAGTCTAACCCCAAAGACGAGTAAGGAAGATAGAACTCATAACCTACTGCTGTCGCTATTTTTTTATCTGTTTTTGAGGCATTAATCTCGCCATAAATTTTCGTGCCATAGTTCATGGATAAAAAGTATTTTGTCCAGGGATAATTGTCGCAAGGAACGCCAATCCAACTCTCGTGGCGATTTAAAGGAGACAATCGAAGCTGAACGCATTGGGCAGTTAAATCCTTTCGAAATGTGCTTGGATTTATATAAATTTCGAAGCTATCCTGCTTAAAAATATCTAGGGTAATGTCTTCATAAAAATTTGATTTGGCTACATAAGCATAAGCTAGAAGCCCTTTGTTGCCAAAACCGACTTTGAATTTCACCGAAACATCATCATAAACGCCGCAAGTAAAATTTAAAGTTTGCTCTTCTTTATAAAATGATTCGTTATCTAGGCCATCCATTATAACGCCTTCTTCTAGTTCCGCCTTTAAATCTCTTTTCGGCTCAACTGGGTTAACATAACTAAATTCGTTATTACAGCCCGTTAGCAAAATCGAAGCCCCAAGAAGGAATCCAAAAAATAATTTTCTCATGCCTTCATACCTCCTTTTGCTAGTACAACGATTTCGCTCATTTTAACTTCTCTAGAAGAAGAAAACTTCACTATGACTTCATTGGCATTAATGCTTTCAAATTCGGCAATAAAAGGAGAACCAGGTCTCAAATAGCCGTTTTCTCTAAATTCATTAAAGTAATCCTTGTAATATTCATGATTCAATTCGATGTTAGTAAAAGATTTAGTGCCGACTTGAATATCCACTTTATCAATTACATAGTTCTTATTCATCCCGTTATAAACAGCAACAGAAGCGATATCATAATTTTTTGCCCATCGAAGTCGAACTTCATTAGATCCAGGGTGAAATGTGTATTCTAATTCCATGTTGCTTGGATTAGCGATATGCATAGGGATTTTATAATCGTTTAGTTTTTTAGGATCATCCGTAGAAGAAGCGACTACGCTCGCTCTTAAAGCGATATTTTCATATCCAGAAACCGATGCCGGTAAAGGCTGCAAGGAATAGGTAGGGCCATTGACGAACAAGCTTCCATCTTCATTTACAATAACTCGATCCATGGCAAAGGCTCTTTCCGAAGAACCGCTAGCTCGGTCTAAATGGGCGTGATAGCCAATCATCAACTCATCTCCAGCTTTAAAGAAGCAATGATGACCGGTGCCAGAAGTGAAGTCCCATCCATTTCCAATATCAAGACCCTGGACGCCACATAATTGATTTTCATATTCAAAGGAGCAAGGTTTAACAAAGTCTCCTAAAGGCGAATCACTAACGGCATAGCCAACTGCATATGTGATATTTCCATAATAATTGGCACTGTATGTGAGTAAATATTTCCCATTGGATTTATATAATTCCGGAGCTTCGTTCCAAAAACGAGTATTGCTTCCTCTTTCCCATTCTAAATTTGGATGAACTTCTTCATCAGCAATAGATCGATATCCGGCGCGAACTAGAGGTTTCAACGTGGAATAATCTGCCGTTACGGGGTCAATGAGCTTTAGTCCATAGGATTTAGATTCGGCATCTAGCTGGTCTATAGAAAAATAAAGATACATTTCCCCATCATCATCAATAAATAGCGAAGGATCGATGGCCGCAAATCCTAAGTCTAGGAAGACTTGATCATTTTTAGTTAGATAGACTCCATCCGCATTATATCCTTCATATTCTTTAAAAGGGCCAACAGGCGAAGAAGAAACTGCAACCGAAATGCCTCTTCGATAATTTTGATTTGTTGACGAAAAGTCTTTTGAATTCTTCGCACAATAATACATGTAATACTTTTTGCCAATTTTGTAAACGTTAGGTGCCCACAATGATCCTGATGACCAAGAATAAGGATCGGCAAGAAAGGCCGGACCTAGGTTTTCCCAATAATTTAGTTGTTTCGACCGATAAACATAAAAACCAGTTCCTGAAAGTTCGTCGCTTGTGCCATACATATAGTAATAACCATCATCATAAAGAATGAAGGGATCGGCTAACGTCGTTTCTAAATCGTTTTTAAACCAAAGGTTTTTATTATAGCCTTTGCTAAAATCCATCTCCGTGTTTAAAGCCTCACAAGAAGAAAGGAGAAACAATGATAAAAATGACAACAAGGCTTTCTTTTTCATAACTATTTTAGTCCGCTATTGGTGATACCTTTCACGAAGAATTTTTGACACACGATGAAGATAACCACGGTCGGGATAAGAGAGATGACCGTAGCCGCCATTAACGTCTGGTACGAATTTATGGATTTTCCCATAAAATTAGCCAAGGCGATTTGCAAGGTGATGTTATATTCAGAATCGCCTTTTAAATACAAAAGGGGTCCTAGATAATCGTTATATCCGGCCACAAAGCCAAGAATCCCCTGCGAAATCAAACTAGGGAGAGAGATAGGGACGACAATTTTCCAAAAAATTCGAAAATGTCCGATGCCATCTAATTTTGCTGCATCGATATAATCATCAGGAATCGCCATAAAGGATTGTCTTAAAAAGAAAACGCAAACAGCGGTTCCAAACATTCCGGGCACAATTAAGGGGAATAAGGTGTTATAAAGGCCAAGAGTCGTATAGATGCTTACTAACGGAGTCATCATGACAATGCCAGGGATCATCGTGGTGATAAGCATCACGAAAAATAGCACATTTCTTCCCCTGAACTTGGTTTTAGCAAAAGCATAAGCGCTTAAAGCGCTCACAAAAAGTCCACCAAGCGTCGAAGGAATAGTGATAATTAGCGTGTTCAATAATCCAACTAAAATCGTTGGGGTGTCATTTTCTCCAATCGTTGCATCCGCGCCGGTAAAGGCTTTGATGAATCCATTAAAGTCTAGCCCGCTAAATGGACTAGGATTTTCTAAAAACCCAATATAGCCCATTGGTTTAAAAGCAGAGACAATCAAAATGTAAAAGGGGATGATAACGGTAGCGGCTAGCAAAATCAAAACGCAATAAGAAAGGATCTTCTGGATTGTCTCCTCCTTTTTGGTGGTCATAACTTTGCGTTTTAAAGTATTACCGCTTCTAACATATTCTACTCTCATATCACTTTGTAGCATCTCCTTGCTTTTTGTTGAACATAAATTGGATGAGCGTGATGCCCATAATCAAAACAGTTAAAATCCAAGAAGCCGCGGAGGCTACACCGATTCCAGAAATTGCTGATGTTGCCGAAGAAGTCTCCGTCATTTTCGTATAAAGATAATAGGCAACAGTTACCCCTCTTTCACTGCCAGCAGGAACTAGAAGCTGAAATCTCGTGAAATCTTGTAGATTGCCAATAACACCCGTAATCAGTAAAAAGAAAGATACTGGCATCACACCCGGGAATGTAACATGCCAAAATCTTTTCCAAGCATTCGCCCCATCTACTTTACTCGCTTCTAAAACGCCGGCATCGATATTGGTAAGTGCGGCCGAATACATAATGATAGAGAATCCAACTCCGCTCCAAACACCAAGAAAAATCAAAACCGGCATCGTTTGAGAGGGATCGTTAATGTTAATAGGCGGAATCCCTAGCATGGAGAGGAAATTGTTAAAAGGTCCATATTCAGGATTAAGTAGCATTTGCCAGATGGTAGATGTAGCGACGACCGAACAAACATAAGGCAAAAAGAAAATAGCTTTGAAAACGGTTCTACCTCTTAATTTTGGATTATTAACAATAAGTGCAATTAAAAGGCCAAAGATCATCGATAATGGAGTGACAAGGCAGTTAAGTAAAGTATCGCCGACTGAAACCCAGAATTTAGGGTCTTCAAGAACTAATTTGAAATTTAGCCCACCATTCCAAGTCATTTCATTCAGTGCAGCTGTAAAGCCTGGTTGACGAAAAGACATCCAAAGCGAGATGACCATCGGAACAAAACCGAAAAAGGCAAAACCAATCAAAGGCAAAAGAGCCGTAATCGTGCAATAGGTCTTTTCTTTGAGACGACTTCTTTTGTTTACGGCGTTCGTCTTTTGGTTTTTTACCAATTCAATTCTCATTTATTCTCCAAATTTCCCATAATTTTTTAGCATGGCATCCGTCCGGTCTTGATACGTTGCAAAAAACGTATCCAAGCTCATATCACCGCTTAAAACTGAACCATTTAGCGTACCAGACCATAAAGTATCAATCCAGTTACTATCAGAAAGCATAGTCCAGTCTCCACCGCGTTGTTTTTCAATATAATCAACAAAGATTTGAGCATTTTTTGGTTGGGTTTCTTTAGAAACGATTTCATTAGCGAGTTCTATTTGGTTTCCAACGCAGAAACCAGATTCCGCCAAATCTCTTTGGCCTTGTTCCCCTGCCATATATTCCATAAATTTAAAAGCAGCATCTTTCTTCTGCTGGCTTGAATCTCTAGCAATGCCATATCCCATTGAGCCACTATGGCCAATCGATCCAATTTCTGCCCCCGGAATAGAACTTTGGAAATGAGAAAGAGGTGCAACATCCCATTCAAATTTCGTATTGAGATTTCTTAAATCCGATACATTGGGGCGAATTCCAACACACATCGCCATTTTACTGATGGCAAATAAACCGATTTTGTCTTTGGATGATACTTCATTCGGCTTGGGCATGACTTTTTCAACGGTCGAGAGATCCACAAAATGCTTAAAAGCATCGAAGGTTGAAATTTTCTTTCCATTATAAACATAGTCGGTTAAGGTCTTATCCCCTAACGTCCAATGATAATATCCGTCATCTTGAACGTTTATAACATCTCCACCCATAGACCAAACGTAGTTATACCACCACTCCGTATAGAACCCGTAATCGGTAATAGAGTTCGGATTTTTTGATTTAGTTAGGCGTTTAGAAAGGGCCAATTCTTCTTCCACCGTCATCGAGATTTTGTTATTGAAATAAGCCATCTTCGAATAATCTTCGCCACCAGGTTGATAAAACCCATGCTTTTCATATTCTTCCTTGCAATCCTTGAGCTCTTTAGAAATACAAGTTATCCCTACTTTTTCAAAGGCGTTTTTATTATAGAAAATAACCGAAGGTCCTAAATCTTTTGGCAAACAATAAATTGTGTCTTCTTCCGTGCTAGTTTTTGTTTCAATGTTATATCGATAACGATTAATCCCAGATTTCCACATCTTGGATAAATCGATTTTCGTGGAACTAGAAATATAGTCGGTCAAAGGTTCAATCCAACGTTGCTCGGCATAATTTTTGACTTGCTTGTCGCCGACAAAAAAGATATCCGGGGCGTTTTTAGCTCTTAACGTATTGGTTAATTTTTCTTCATAGCCCGTGCTAGGCTGATAAGCGAATTGGACGCGGATATTATCGTTATTTTGGTTGTTGTAGGTTTTTACGATATTTTTGAATATGGCAATTTCGCCTTCTTCTCCCCAACCCCAAAATTGGATGGTGGTTCCATCAAAATTATCCCCACATCCAATTAACGGCAAGGCAAGAAACGGCAATAAAAATAGCAAGCTTTTTTTCATAACTTTTGCTCCTGATTATTTGAATAAGAGAACTCTTTAGCTTCAAAAGGCAAATTGAAAGACATTACGCCGACACTGCAAGCATCTTTATATCCTTCGAATGTCAATATCGGTGTCGTCATATCGCCAGCATAAAAGGCGAAAGAAGAAGCGTTTTTTACTAAACGTAAATCGATAAAGCTAGACTTGTAATCATAGGAATTGTCTAGAGGCTGGCTAATTTCTTTATTTGGTTCATTAAATTGCCAGTCCGCGCCCCAAATATTTCCAAATTGATGGTAGGTTGCTATAGAAACAGTGCGGTCGCTGCCATCTATTTCAGAATTATCAATGTAGATAAAATAGAATAGAGAATCATCCGTATCTATGGTTGAAACTAGATTACTATGTTTAAGGATAATTCCAAATTTCGTATATGGATCATAATTATTCGGTTGACCGATTTTCATTTTTGTTTGGAAGATAAAGGAAGAATCATTTCCTGATTCTTTAGCAAAGGCGAACGTATCAAGTTGCCCTTCACTCGATATTACCTCATTTTGGCTTAAATCCACTTGGGGACTTGTACTCATCTTATCTTTGGATGTGCCAAAAAAGGAATTTTCAAAAACGAAGGAATCATCGAGCTGTCCTTTGATCCAATTGGTGATTTTTGCATAAGTGAATAAATTAAGATGTAAACCATCGTTTAAAAAAGCTGCGTGCTCGTTATCAGTAAAATCATTGCCATCTTTTACATTTACATAGGGAAGATTGAGGCTTTCGACACCACGACGAACCGCTTCTAGCCCTTCATTATATTTATTCGGCGACCCAAAGCTAATGGGATTATAAAAATTATTCGGGGAGGAAATATAGTAAATCTTAACGTTACTATTAGAATCATAAATCCTATTAAATAACGTATTCAAATCCTTAATTGTGTTTTCTATGGTTGCACCATCTTGAATATCGTTCACGCCTAAATGAACAAATACCTTGTTTGGTTTTGCTTCCGTAACCATTTTATACATAGCATTAGTTTCGTTAACCCAATCACTAACTTTAGATCCAGATTTTCCACAGCTAAAAAGAGACGATCCATTAAACTCCACCTTGAAATTCCTATAAAAATCCGTATCCACGTAGGAATCTCCAAACAAAATAGAATCAACGTTTTTTCTTTTTAAATTACCATCTTTATCAAAATTTAGATAAGTCCAGCCCTGACCTTTATCGCTTCCTAAATAATTGGATTCTTCATAACTTGTTTCGCTATTTTTTCTTCCATTTGTATTTCTAAGGGCAAACCAAACTCCCAAGCTATCCATCGCCTCTTCTTTGGAATTTAAGCCTAGCAATGAAAAGGGGATAGATATACTCGTTCCATAGCCATTAAAGCCATCTGCATCATAGGTATAGATGGTTTCATCCAATTTTAGGACACCACTATCCTGAACTAAGGTTGATTCAAACGTTTTGTCATTGGTGATTTGGAAAACATTAAATCCGATTGAGGGGACATTTAAAATGCGATAAGTCCTTGTTACATCAAATCCTGTGTTCTCGTTAAACAAAGGGCTAATATAAATTTCAAAATTATCATTGAATCCATTTAATTCGCCGTTTTCAGAAGAAGGGAAAGAATTAAAGATTTTGTTATCTAATACATTGACGCGAATGCGAATGGCATCTTCTTTATATTCTCCAATAGCGTAGGCTTTTGCCTCTTCCTCTCCAACTTTTGCTGATACAACATGGGTACCTGCTGGTTCCATTTCCTTATGAGACCATTTAGCATAAAAGATTGTATCTTGACTCATTTGAAATGGAAAAGAAGCTTCAACAGAAAAAACATCGTCAATAAACCACCCCACAAAATCATAACCGTTTCTTGTGGTTACCGGGGAAATGGAAATGACATCCGTAAAAAAAGATTCTACAAAGCTCCCACCATTGCATTCAAAAGAGGCTTTATATCTATTTACAATAGATGAGTCTATAGTCGAACTATCACAAGAAAACAAACTCCAAGTAGCAAAGAAAGATAAACAAATTAAAGTCAACTTCTTCTTCATCGATTTTGTCCTATATTTCAAATAGATTATATTTCAAGAAAAATTAAAGATGTATGTATAAAAGTGCAAAAAGCATGTAAAATATTACATAAGCAATATGAAGAAACACAACTACAAAATCTATGGAAACAAGAAAGAACTCTTGACTTATTTTCCCTATCGAAACGAATCCAATTTAGATGATCCAAACTACCCAATTCACATCGAATCGGTTGGAATTACGAAGCCCGATACCTACTACCACGTTGCAAGAAACCATTGGAACATTTATACCATCGAATACGTTATATCTGGAGAAGGATACCTTAAATATAATGGAAAACATTATAAATTGAAGGCGGGAGACGTCTATATCATGTCCCCTAATTCCGTGCAAAGATATGGCTCCGACCAAGAAAATCCTTACGAAAAAATATGGATTAACTTCAGAAGCAAAATCTTTGATGAAATTCTAAAGTCGTTCCATTTGACCGAACCCGTATATCATTGTCGTAGTTCCTTACAATATTTTAAATCCATTTATAATCTTAAAGACACGAAACCTTTTGTAGAAGACTCTTCTTTCATTTGCTTTCGACTCCTTTTGGAATTGATTTCGAATATTAAGGAAAATGAATTGTCTTCATCTAGGGAATACCCAGACTTCATGGAAAAGGCTTTAGAATACATCGATAAAAAGACCCCAGAACCCATAAGCATTGAAGAACTAACCCATCACTCCAGCGTCTCCGCAGGATGTTTAATCAATGCATTTAAAAAATGTATTGGGGAAACACCCTACTCCTATCAGTTAAAGACCAGGCTTAAACTATCCAAAATGTATCTAACGAACACGAACAAGGGGCTAGATGAAATTGCCAATATCTGCCGTTTCTATGATGCTTTTGCCTTATCTAGATCATTCAAAAAATGTTTCGGTTTATCGCCCAAGGAATATAGAGATTCATTGAAAAAATCAAAAAATGCCCTCTCAATAAATAAAGAATAATTTTCATAGCCTAATTTTTCAAAATAGAAATCAGTAGAAAAACGTTATTTAAAAACAGTAATGATCCATTTCGGGAGTGACAATAAGTTTGTGTAATTTGGCATGAAAGCCATTGCTTGCCGGGCC